>JAEEGI010000282.1_pt1 | contig 269780 bp, 213 predicted proteins | sample 8958751 | NCBI WGS metagenome assembly JAEEGI01 (sample SAMN16246545, study PRJNA631951) | gut metagenome | biome: gut microbiome; feature: rumen; material: KS-attached | host: Bos | place: Iran: Karaj | collected 2018-10 | reverse complement strand
TGCGCCATAGCCTTCGCGATGTTCGCCAACTGTTGTCTTGTTGCCTTTTTCATAAAGCCCCCATAAATCCGATCTGATGATATCCCAAAATATAATCGTTGTTGCACTTAACTTTCATTTTATACAACACCATGTGTAGCAGCACACTCGTACTTATCTCTTCTGAAAGACAAAATCGCTATAGCGATAATACCCTGCTACATTTTAAAGAATCGATCAGAATCCAGATATCTCTGCAGCATATCCTTACCCTTTTCATCTTTAGGCTCCATGCCCATAACCTCATACATCCAAATCTTCTGCATTTCGGTAATGTTAAAACCGGAATTATTCACATCAGTGTAATTAAACTTGATAGAAAACTTACCTGTGTTTTCAAGAACAAACGTAAAATTGGTCCATACTTTTTCATAATTGGCTTTAAACTCGTCATGAAGTTGAACAGCAATTTCTATTGCTTCATGGTGCATCCTGTCAAAGATTCTTTCATTCACCTTATACCTATCAGGAATTCTTAAGAAATGAATGATTTCGTTGTCTGACGCTCTTTGGAAAAAGAAATATAGCGTTCTGGAATCACTCAAAATCTCTGCATAGAGATATATCTTAGTCCATTCGTCAGGCATCATCCCCGCAATCTTACGAGCCAACTCTGAATATAGCGAATTCATTCTAGGCGTTGATACATCTACACCTGGCTCTTTTGCAGGTTCCTTTTTAGTTTGAGGCTCAGAAACACCTTTTGTTTCTACTGTTTCCTTTTTCTTAAATCTGTCAAACAACCCCATCTAATTGCGCCTCCAATAATTCGTAAAACCTTTAATATCCGCGTTCAAATACATCCTTATATTGAACTTTTTCCTTGATTTCCTTACAGTCTTTAACCAGGCTAGCAAAATCGCATTCTTTTAAATTCATCATCGAAAGCTCCGATTTAACTCACCCTGTATAAGCATCCTCGGCTGTATTTATAAAGTTCTGCTTTGACAGCCAATCCCGCTCCTCGTCACTTTCCGGGATGTCAATGCGCTCGATCTTGAAGATGACCGGCCTTGTGCCGTCATTGCAGCAGGCAATCATCATACGGTCATCGTTGGTCCAGCCCTTCATGATGGAGCCGCCCTGAAGTGCCGTATAGACATACCGGCTTACTGCATCCCATACCTCGCCGCAGAACCTTCCGTCCATCAAATGATAGAAATCGTCCTGCTGCGGCGTACGCTTCAGCAGGAAAGTATCGCCCGGTTTGAAAAACGGACACGGGCCGGATCTGGGATCAGCCAGATAATTTTTCTGAAGCTCTGGGAAGCACTTTGTCTCCAGAACCGTGATTCTGCATTCGTATTTCATAACTTCTCCTTTTTCGCTGATTTCTTCACCTCTTCATGATAGAAGTAGTTTACGACTACAGGCGGCTCTCCAAAGGCCGAGCGGTGCTGGTCGTCATCCCGCAGGTAAGGCATACCTTCTCGAACGGTGTATTCCCGTATTTTCTCATCCAATGCCGTCCAGTATTCGCGGCTCTTTTTGCTGTAGATATCACGATACAGACCGTCCAGCTCCGGGTGCTTCTTATGGATCCATTCAAGGATCCTTGCACCGTAGTCGCCGCGCAGATTCAGGTTCTCAAGCCAGACAAGATTGCATTGCTTCTTTGCGGCTTCAACGATCTCAATGGGGTCGGTGATACCGGGGAATATCGGTGAGATGAAGCAGGTAGCCTGAATCCCGGCGTCGTAGAATGCCTTCATCGCCGCCAGCCTGCGCTCGATGCTTACGCCCCTGTCCATTTCCTTTCTGAAATCCTCATCCAGCGTGTTGATTGAGAATGAGACTCTCGCATTTGGAAATGTTTTGATCAAATCCAGATCTCGTAAAACAAGGTCGGATTTTGTGGCGATGCTGACACTGATTCCGCTTCCCTGGAGCTGCTCCAGCAGGGCTCTTGTCCTGCCGTACTTTTTTTCACAGGGCTGATAGCAGTCCGTGACTGAACCGAAGAAGGCTTCCTTTCCGGCATACTTTTCCGGCTTTTTGATCTCCGGCCAGTATTTCACGTCCACGAATTCGCCCCACGGCTCCGGATGGTTGGTGAAGCGCTTCATAAAGCTGGCATAACAATACTTGCAGGCGTGTGAACAGCCGACGTATGGATTTACGGAGAAATCTGCCACCGGCAGATTTGATTTTGTCATCACGCTCTTTACTTCTATTTCTTTTATGACCATAGCTTTCACCCTCACAAATGGCGATTTGTCTATTCTATAAAGCTTTTATTTTGTGTAACAAGCCATTTGTGAAATTATACCTCACGAAGATGCTTCTTGTCACTCGTCATTTGGTTCATTCAACTACGATAATCGTTTCTTATTATGAAATCCATTTCTGCCTTAAGATAAACCATAGTATCACCACTTCGGATCTCAGTTATTTCCAAATGGTTGGCGAAGACTTTCTTTAATCCCCAAACACCGATTCCATATACCTCTCTCGCCGCTCTTCGAAGTTGGCCATCCGTAATGTAGACAGGATTCGTAGGTCCAACTGTGTTCTTAACTGGAATCACATTTTTAATCATCAGTGTCGGAATCACTTGACTTATCAATTCATCTTGAATCGTGCCAAAGCCAAGCTTAAGTTTCTTTCCGTTGAATTCTCGGGCCACAGTCTCGACATAGTTCATCGGATGCTTTGTATATCCGATTTTGAAAACATTCTCTCCATCGAAGCAATAAACAACAAACGATTGACCCTCTTCGGGCAATGCGTCCACCAACAAGCCAGGCTTGTATTCCTCTACTGCATTCATAATCTCCGTGTCGATTTTTCTGCAAAGCTTATGAAGATCATCCAAATCTATCGTCTTTGCCACATTCACCGAATCTTCAAATGCTGCAATCCATTTCGCTTTCTTTTCCTTTGCCTCTTGTTCTTTAACCGGCCCTGCACATTGATTCCAATACTTACAATTATCAAAGATACACCTTGTCCGCGGAGTTGCTTCCATATCAACATTTTGCTCTAATTCCATACAATACACGGTTTTCATAGTTTTTCTCTTCCCTTCCTTGATTGATTATAACAATCATAACATACCACATGTTCCATGACCAGTTTTTTCTGCTCAAATAGAAGATTCTGTGCCCCCTTTCGGAGGCACAGACAATGCTTACAGCTTCTTTCTAATCCAAAGAATTGACCCAGCTCCAACTAATGCAACTCCGGCTATTCCGATTATCAGAAGCATTGGATATGTATCTCCGGTCTTCGGAACGTCATCCGGGATCTTTACGTTATAGAACGTCACCTTGTATGGCGGTTCCTCGGTCGGCGCGATGAACGAAACATCGTCCGACTGCTTATAACCAACCGGGGTGACCTTCTCGTGGATGATATACTTCTGCCCGGCAGTCAGTATGCCCTTTACCTCATGGACGGTTCCGTCTGTCGTCCATTCGTCCATAACCACACCGTTCTCATCCAGTACCTGGAGTACGGCGTTGTACACCGGCTCTGCGGTGTCCTTATCTTTCTTCTCAATCTCGACGCTGGTCGGGGCATCCACCATGGTGATCTCCTGCTTCTTTCCGTCTAATGGCACCGTGAAAAAGATGTCCTCTGCGAGAAGATATCCGGGCGGAGCGCTTTTCTCATGGAGGGTGTAGGTTTCGCCCGCCACCAGCTCTGCTCCGATCTCATATGCTGCCTTTGTGGTCGTCCATTCTTTTACAACCTTGCCATCCTTATCGATAAGCTGCAGGACTGCTCCCTCGATGGCTTCGCCGGAATAATACTTTGTCTTCGGCGGTTCTGCTTCCTCTTTCTCTGCATGGGCATGGCGAAAAAAACAGGTGAGGCTCACCAATGCCATGCAGGAAACGCACAGGGCTAAGATCCATTTTCCTTTCTTCATCGTTTGTCCTTTCCGAAGGAAACGGACACCCAATGGGTGCCCGCTCTTCGATTCTGTGAATTCACTTTTTCAGCTACATTTGCTTTGCTTTATTTTGCAACCTTACGGATGCTGACGGTCGTAGGGGTATCATACATGTTGACGGTATCCTCCTTGCCATCCGTGGATACGGTAAACACGACATCCGCAGCTACCGTATGACCGGCAGGAGCCTTTGTCTCGCGGAGGATGTATTCCTTTCCTGCTTCAAGGAAACCTTCAAATCTTGTTGCGGTTCCGTCCGTCGTCCACTCATAGACGACATCATTTGTCTTGGAATCAATGACCTGGAGGGTTGACCCTGCGAGGAGCTTCATGGTTGCGTTCGAGTACTTGGCAACCGTAACCTTCGTCCAGTCATCCTTCATCTCGACTTCATTGATGCTGCCGTCAGTGGATACGGTGAAAGGAACATCCGCGGCAAGGACGAATCCCTTCGGGGCACTCTTCTCATGAAGTGTATACTTCGCGCCTGCGACAAGCTTTGATGTGATTACGTGGTCATCCTTGGTAGTCGTCCACTCTTCCACAACTGCTCCCTTGGAATCCAGGATCTGCAGTACGGCTCCGACAACAACGGATCCGCTCTTGACGCTCTTTACGGTGGTAACGGTATAGTTGGTATCATAGGTGCCTTTCTCAACACCCTTGGTATCACCCGTCTCTTCCTCTGCAGCCATCGCCACGGTAGCAACCGAGGCGATCAGTACAATGGCCAGTACAACAGCAAACAGTCTGCTTCTTGCGATTTTCTTCATAAAGTTTTTCATTTGTAGTTTCTCCTTTTTTTTGATTGGTTCATTACTTTGCGGTCTTTTTGATCTTGACCGTAGTGATTATGTTGGTGATGGTCTTATTGGCCGTTGTACCGGCCACAACTGTAACCTTTCCTTCACCGACGGCGGAGTAAGGCACGGCTCTGGTCTCCGACACGGACTTGGTATCCCCGTCTTTTTCGACTTCGAGCACGGTGTATTCCCCTACGGTAAGGTTTGGAATCGTAACCGATGCGGAACTCTGTCCGGGCTGAAGGGTGATGGACTTCCATGCGGTGTAGCCAGGACCGGTGATATAGAACCAGTAGACCTCTTTCACATCAACGGCCGTGTTGGTTTTCTTGGTGATCTCCAATCCACCGGTCTCCGGGGTATTCTTCACTTCGACTTCTCCCTTCGTCAGAAGTTTGGCATTTTCCGCGGAAATCTCTGCTATGTTCGTAAATGCCGTCGTTCCCGCTTTCTTTTCTGCAACAACGATCCTTCCGTCCGATGCTGCTGTCACGGTGATTCGGAAAACGCTGTCACTCTTTATATATCCGCCCGGGGCTTTGGTTTCCTTCAGGTAATAGATCTGGGCATCCGACTTCAGCCGGAACTTGATCTGCTTCTTCCCGTCCGTTCCGGAAACGAACACCGAGGTACCGTTCAGGTCTCTTGTGACTGTCTGGCAGGCTTCATCGGAATACAGCGTGAACTCGCCTCCGGCAAGCAGCGGACCGTTCGTACCTTTCTTCACGATGTTGAAGCCGACCTCCACACCGGTATTCTTTGCGTCGATTGTAAAGGTTTCTGTCCCGCCATCTTTTGGAATCGTATATTCCCATGTATATGGCTGACCGGTAGCCGGATCGATGTTAGAATAGCCGGGAGGTGCTTTGGTCTCCGTCACCTTGATTTTTCCCCTGTTGTTTGCTGTCACCAGGACAGAATCCCGTTCAGAGCCCCTAAATACACGGTACACCCCACTGGTACCAACTTCCTTTATCTGATAATTCGGTGAGGTAACATATGCATTCGATGCGTCCGACCATTCCTGTAAGGAAAACGTTGCGCCTGATAGCTTCGCACCAGTCTGTGAATCCGCTTTATTGATTATGACATCACCATAAGAATTATATGGCTCCAGATAGATTGCCTGTGTGATTGCCACTGTTTTCCCGTAAGGATTGTTGTTTACACAGACACCGACCGTCTCATTCAGGCACTCAATCTGCCACACCGTGCTATATTCGGTAAGGAAATGCTTCGAGCAGCGCGGATCCTTGAACCCGGCTTTATAGTTGCTCGCAGTCGCATCGGAATTCGTATAGTAACCGTATCCTCTTCCTCGTGCATCCCACAGGAACGGCGCGAAATGCTGCTCGGAAATATCGTAAGCAGAGTTTCGGACGCTGCCGCCCGTCACCTTGGTCTTGTACGCTGCGCCGAACAGCGATTCAATCTTGCTTGCCGCCCGCTCCCACGAGTTTTCCAGCGCCGTCTTCCGTTCCGCACTTGTCTTGTTGCGGTAGTTCTCCGGTGTGATATCATCCGCTTTCGGAAGCGTAAATAACGCAACGGAAACATGACCGATATAGGTCTTGTAGGAGGATCCGATGTAGTGCTCGCTGAAGGGTCCGTAAACGACTCCGTTGTTGTTTGAGGAATCATAGTTGCCGGACGAGTTATGCGTCGGCAGGGAACAGATGATGCTCCCCATCGGAAGGTTCGTAACCTTCGTCATATCGACTACTTCACCGAACTTGAATGTGACATTGAAATCTTCATCGGTTTTGTTATGAAGTGTTATCGTGTCGCCGGTCTTATGGCTATAGAAAATCCCCTTGGTTCCCTGGAAGACATCCATGCCGGTCTGCGCATTCAGGTTCCACTTTCTGCCGGCGGAATCGATGAAGTAATCATAACCCATCATCATAAGGCCGGTTACGACAAAACCGCAGCAGTCAAACTTAGTATCCGGTGTTGTAGCCGGATTGATAGGGGTTCCTCCCGCAGTTACATGGTACCCGCCTCCGGATGTATATCCTTTTCCGACCAAACTGAGCAGAACCTTCGCGTAGTCTTTTTGAAAGTTTTCCGTAGTGTAATAAATGCCCTCAGCCGCCTGTGCTTCCTTAGGGATGTGTTCAATGACACACAGCCCCACAATCATTGCGATTGCCAGCAAGGCAGCGATGGCTCTTTGCATATGCTTCATGAACTGTCCTTTCTTCAGGCAAGAAAAAAGCACTGTGTTTTTCACAATGCTTTTTCTTCCGTCTTATGTGATTGTCAATACTCAAGCCCTTCCGGGAGATATTCATAATAGATGCAGCTTATCGTCATAATAGCGCAATAGTGCCAGTATTCACCGTCAAAGTATTCCACCACATGCATGAGTCCCACATCAACTTCCTGCGATTGCGCAAAATGATCATTCAGCATGTTTTTGTTGTGTGCAGGTGAATTATACCATCTGTTAAAGAAACTCTGCGCCAGTTCCTCGGCTTCGCTGCCTTCCTTTATCCGATCCATACAACCGTACCGTCCGACAGCTATCTGATACCCTTCGTGATTCGCGGAATGCTCCAGGCAACACTTTTTCGCTACCCGAAGTCCCTTCTCATTCAGGCGATCACCAAGCCCAGGTGCATTCACATCATAATACACATAGGGACTCTTAAATTTCGGAACTCCATTGCTCTCCCGATATGCCTGTACCTTTGCCATCAACAGATCCGCGATATCCTTCCGTTCCTTCGGCTCCGTCCATGCGACAGGCGCAGGCGTCGGCGTATTGGAAGGTGTCGGTGACGGAGTGTTCGTCGGGGTTGCCGTAGGCTCCGGCGAAGGTGTCGGAGTGCTTGTGGGTTTCGGTGTCGCCGTTGGCTTCGGAGAAGCCGTCGGCGTTGCCGTAGGCGTACATGTAGGAGTTTGGGTCGGCGTTACCGTATCCGTTGGCTTCACTTCCTCCGTTGGTGTTACCGTCGGCGTTGGTGTAAGTTCTTCTGTCGGTTCCGGAGTCGGTGTTTCCGTTGCCGCAGGTTCCGGGGTTACCGTAACTGTCAGCTCGGGTATCGCCGTTGGTGTTGGTGTCGGCATAGGGGAAACGGTTGGGGAAGGCGTCATTGTCACCGTTACCGTTCGATCCGGTTCGGGTGTCGCTTCTGCCACGATCGCAGTCGGCGTTACGCTCACTCCGGTTTGGTTAGCATCATTGCTTCCGCTGAAGGCCATAATGCCGCCAAAAGCCGCTGCTCCGGCCATTGCCGCCCCGGCTGCCCATTTCCACCAGTTGGATCTCTTCTGCTCTCCCATAGTCTTGCCCTCTCTTTCAAGTATACTTCACTTGTGGACAATTTGTCCACAAGTACCGGCTGCCGTAAGTCCGCTGTCTCAAAGAGAGACAGCGTCTACGGCGTTTCTCTCTTTGAGAGGTCGGGCTTGATTTTAGTTGTTACATAACCGGAACAAATGCTTCCTCCGGCTCTTCCTCGAGTTCCGGTTCGGCTCCGCAGATCTGCAGCTCCTGACCGCGCTCGTAATAGTACACGCTTTCGGAAAGAAGGTCTTCCGGCGGTACCTGGGTCATGTTGACTTCATGTACCATCCTGCGAAGTGCATCCACATCCTTACCGAGATTTGCAGGAACACAGATGACTTCGTGACGGCTGGAAGGCAGCAGATAGAATTCATCCGTATGGAGCGCGTCACAGACCTTATCAAGCACGTCGTGATACAGGATGACGGCTGCTCCGTCGCACTTCGTCCGGTTCGTTACCACGTACATCGGAAGTTCCTGGGTGCCGAACTCCGTCTCAAACTGTTCCTCCGGAATGCCAAGCATATCGGACAGCACCTTGCTCATGGATGCTACTTCCGCAGGATTCCTCTTGAGGGTATTCGCCATGGCTGCGGCATCAAGCTCATCGAGGGTGCAGCCCAGGCTTGCCATATGCTCATTGTTAATCGTGATACGGCTTACATGGTCTTCCACAAGGTTGTCGACCTCGAGATAAAAGATCTTGGCCATATCGAGGAACTGCTTATACGGCTTATCCGAAAGGAACCGGTCGTTGCCGTCAAGAAGAACAAGCGAGCACTGGATATGCTCTCTCCAGTTTGCCATCGCGTCCAGCGCCTTTTTCGCGATGCCGAGTTTATCCGAATCCAGGTATGCCTGAGTGATGCTTTCCCTCACGCGGTTATAGATTCGTTCTTCTGCAGCTTCATAATCATCGGCTTCCAGATATTCCTTCCAGTAATCGTCAATCCGCAGGGATGGAGCCACCTCATTGTCCGGATCCCGGACAACAAGACCACATTTCACGGTGTTGTTACTCTTCGCGACTTCCTGCCTGCTGAGTTCATACTTTGGAAAGTCATCGTGAATCCGTCTTTCCAGCATGTCGTAAAACTCTTCCTTGTCCAGTCTCATTACTTTTTCCCTCCCTTCCATTTCCAGTACGCCTTGTATCGTTCAGCCAAGGCTTTCTTCTCCTTTTCCGTGGGTTTCGCCCTCTCAATCTCAACGATGTACTTGAGGGGCTTTCCTTCTTTGGTTTGCATAACTGTTTCCTCCTTTGGTTTGATTTATGAAAAACGGTCAAAGGCGCATGACCGGTTCTTCCGATTTACGGTCTCACGCTGAGATCGTTACCTTGATGGGTAGTGAAGCGGTGCGCTATACAGCGCTGCTATCATGTCCTTTTTGCAGTCAATCCCAACGCGAAACTTTGAAAGTGCGGTTCGGAAGGTATGCTCTGTGGCTTGACTGAACCGTAGCTTCACAAGAGCGAACGGATACGAGTGATTATTAACCATAAAGCTGGCATCCTTGGGTAAATCCAGCGTCATCGTTTCGGCAATCTCACGGATTGCCTTCTTCAGCGCATTTCCCGCAAAGCTGAACTCCGATAGAAGTGTCTCTAAATGAATCCGGATCTGATACTCCCGCTCCACCTGATCTGCTAAACGCTTATCCGGCTTCGCGCGCGCAGGCGCGTCTATGTCGGGATGGATTATGGGGATTATCTCTGTAGTACTCTTTGTTGTATTCTCTGTAGTATTCTTTGTATATGTGTGTCCTTTTCTGTCACCCCCTCCTGACAAATCATACGGGAGGTGGTGACTTTTCGAGGGGGAGGTGGTACCTTTTTTGTCACCCCCTCCTGACAAATCTGTCACCAGGGGGGTGTCGTCGTCCGAAACATCCGGAAAAGCCTTATTTTCTGCGGCTTTCACTGTGTTCGCGTTGTCCACCTGTGGATAACTTTTATCCACAAGATCGCTTTTGTCTTCTTTCGCCGTTTCTTTTGTGGATAAGTTATCAACAGCGGGTTTCTCTTCCGGATAGGTTAATTCATGCAACCTCTTGACATCCAGATCCAAAAACATCACGTTAGTAAGCGGTGCCGCATCTGTCTTAATTGTCCGGAAAAAGCGTTTCACGACTCCCAAATCGACCAGCAAATCGAATGCCCTCTTTATACTCTTTCTGTCTTGCCCATACAACTCTGCGTATTTTTCGTAATTCTTCTGAACGAAGTCCCCGGAAAACTTCTTCTCATATCCCCGAATATGTCCGGTAACCTCATCGCGAACCTCCTTCGGTCGATACCAGTAAACGAGGTCAGAAAGGATCATGATCGCCAGAAGATGCGGTTTTCCGGTTTCCCGCAAAATAGTACGGTACCAAGTCTGTGGAACTACATTTCCGGTAATTGCTATATTCGCCATTCGATCAACTGTTTCATGCCCGCTTCCGTACAAGTATGCCATGTCATCCTCCTACTGAATGATGAGTTCCTCAACTTCCGGTTCTTCCTCTATAGCGGTTTTTCTTTGTTCCGCTTCCCGACATAGGCGGATTTCCATCATTTCGTCATATGACAGATCTCCGTCCTTCTTGCCGAGCATCATCTGTATCCGTTCTTCCTTCATAGCTTCATATACGTGATCAAACTCCGTACAGATGGTTTCCATCAGTTCTTTCTCCCATGCTCCACGAAACTCGACAATGGGCTTTACGATGACTTCTCCATCTTCGCGATACCCACGCTCCGGAAAGATTACTTGGCGTCTTCCGTTTTCCCCCTGAAAGATGCGGACGTTAACGATGCGGAAAGCTTTGTTGAGCAGGATATCTGCGTATCCGATCATGTTGTGGGCGGGATCTGAGAACAATCGTACCTTGACTTCCGGTATAAATTCCTCCTGCGACGGAAAATCCCAATAATTGTTCTTTGCGCTGTTATATGTATGGATGACCATCCTTGTCAGTTCCTCCCGAGCTTCCCCATTAATCGGGAAGAACACATCACGGTATTCACCCATTCGGTCCAACATTTGGGGCATCCCGAGAAACATCCTTTGCCGCCCCTGAATCAGCCGTATCGGGTAGATCGATATGGCGTTCCCTATCATGACTTTGGCAGTCGCCAATATCTTTCCTTTGTTCTTACAGGGCCAAACGCTGACTTTTACATTCGGTAAATTCATAGTACCTCCCTGCGGTCTCATTGTGAGACCATGATTGGTTTCATTTGCTTCATACGCTGTGCCAGATATTCTCTGGCCTCCCGTCCCGACATTGACGTAACTATATTATCTAATTCCGCTTGTAAATCTCGAATGATATCTTGTGAAAGACCAAGAGATTCTGCTGCGGCAAGAATATATCCCTGCATGGTCAAACGGTTAATCTCTTTTGTTGCCGTAGGCGCGGAAGATTGCTTTTTGTGGTCAGAAACCGGAACGAGAATACTCTCTGCCTTTCGTACGGTAATCGGATTCACTCCGGAAGCCCGTCGCAATTCCTCAGCTTCCTCCAACGTCACAGAATGCCCTCTTCCTGAAACAATCTGTGCAATAATATGTTGCTCCGTTTTTGGAATATAGGAAAGCTCTACCCCAACAGCCAGCGGCATCTCTTCTGCATCCACCGCATTGAGAAACTCCGGAATCACTTCGTTCAAGCGGAGATATCGATGGATTGTTGCTTTGCTGTCACCGACTTCCTCTGATAAGGCTTCTGCAGTTCGTTTTCCCTTTTCTACATATCCCGGATTTATGTTACGCAATCTCCGAATAGCGTCCCGTTTCATTGCGTAAGCCTTTGCCTTTTCCGAAGGAAGAATATGCTCCCGATAGAGATTCGCATCAACCATTTCTACCGTCGCCTGATCCATGGAAATCTCTCGAACCATACACGGCAATGTCTGCAACCCTGCCTTTCTGGCTGCAGCCATTCTGCGATGTCCAGAAATGATATAATAAGAATTTCCATCGGTCGCTATCACGCTTAGAGGATGCAACACCCCATTTTTCCGAATGCTTTCCGTCAGCTGTTCCAACTCCTCATTATCCGGAACAGAATAAGGGTGGTTCGGAAACGGCAAAAGTTTATCTATCGCCAATTCTCGAATATCAGAAATCTCTTCTCCAAAAATATCCTCATACGATTGCAACTTGACTGATGATTGATTTCTCATTCTCAATATCCTCCTTGCATATGGTTTCCGCGATGCTTCGATAGATTCCTGCAGCTCGTCCTGATGGTTCATTCTTCAGGACGCTATATCCAGTGTTCTGTGATTGTGCGATGCTGCTCAGGTTCGGGATTGTCTGATCAAAGATCCGTACATAGTTTCCATAAGCTGCCCTTACGTCTTCCTTAATCCGTCGTTCGTTACTGCGGACGTTGCTATCCAGTGAAAAGACAATGCCTCCGATTTTCAGATTACGATTTGATGTCTTTCGTACCTTTGCAATGGTCCCCATCAATTCCTGTAGTCCTTCCACGGACAGACATTGCGGCTGAACAGGGATTAAGACCTCGTCTGACGCTGTAAGAGCGTTCAGGGTGAGCATTCCGAGTGAAGGCATGCAATCTATCAATATGAACTGATATCGGCTCTTTATGGTCGATAAAACGTCTCTCAGGACGGTCTTGCTGTCTTCCAATGTCTGAAGTTGCAGTTCCATTCCAGTCAGCAAGCGGTTCGCTGGAAGGATGTCCATCCCCTCCTCATGATGAACTACCGTTTCCTCAAAATCCAATGCGTCCTCTAAAACGACACTCCGCATCAACGACTCAATCGTATTACGACTGTTTTTCGGAAGCCCCAACGCAATCGAAAGGTTTCCCGACGGATCCAAGTCAACCAACAGAACCTTTACACCACATCTTGCTAGTGCTGCACCAAGGTTTTCTGTAAGAGTGCTTTTTCCGCAACCGCCCTTTTGATTACAGATAGATATTATTCTTCCCATGTTGCTCCTTTCCTCGGTCTCACATTGAGACCGATTGAGTTATTTGCCTGGTCTCACCATGAGACCGTACTGTTTCGACCATTCCGAGTTATCACGGTGAAAAGAAAAAGGACGCTTTCCAGATGATTTCCAGAAAGCGTCCTGTAAAGACAGATTAGCCTCAAAATTCAATATAAATGTTTTTACTGCAACAAAAGTGCCGATTTTTGAAACCTATCAGTAACATCAACGGGTATTTTGGGGTATTATCCAACATCCGTTTGTTGCACCAGCTGTTGTACCTGAGGCAGTTTTCAAATCGCAAAGCCTTGATTCTACGGGCTTTTTAGTTGTCGATGCTACGCATTGTCGGGAAAAGCAAAACATCGCGGATTGCCGGGCTGTCCGTGAGGAGCATCGCAAGACGGTCGAGGCCGTAGCCGATACCGCCGGTAGGCGGCATACCGATCTCGAGGGCGTTCATGAAATCCTCGTCGGTGGTGTTGGCTTCCTCATCGCCTGCTGCCAGAGCAGCCTCCTGGGCCTTGAAGCGCTCACGCTGATCGATGGGGTCGTTCAGCTCGGAGTAGGCGTTGCACATCTCCCAGGTATTGATGTAGAGCTCGAAGCGCTCTACGTAATCGGGCTTGTCGGGCTTGCGCTTCGTAAGAGGCGATATCTCCACCGGGTGGTCCATGATGAACGTGGGCTGCACCAGGTGCTCCTCGACAAATTCCTCGAAGAAGAGATTGAGGATGTCGCCCTTCTTGTGGCGCGCCTCGAACTCCACGTGACGCTCCTTCGCAAGGGCCTTCGCCTCCTCGTCGCCGGCAACCTGATCGAAATCGATGCCGGTGTACTGCTTCACGGCCTCGGTCATGGTGAGGCGTGCAAAAGGCTTTCCGAGGTCGATGACATTTTCCCCGTATTTGATCACGGTGGAACCGCAGACCTCCTGTGCGAGGTAGCGGAACATGGACTCGGTGAGTTCCATCATGCCGTAGTAGTCAGTGTATGCCTGATATAACTCCATCAGCGTGAACTCGGGATTGTGGCGCGTGTCCACACCCTCGTTGCGGAATACGCGGCCGATCTCAAAGACGCGCTCCAGACCGCCGACGATCAATCTCTTGAGGTAAAGCTCCAGGCTGATGCGGAGCTTCACATCCTCGTCGAGGGAGTTGTAATGTGTATAGAACGGACGCGCTGCAGCGCCGCCGGCGTTGGCGACGAGCATGGGCGTCTCAACCTCCATGAAGCCGCGTCCCGCAAGGAACGAGCGGATGGAGGCGATCATTTTCGAACGCTTGACAAATGTGTCCTTCACCTCCGGATTCATGATCAGGTCGGTGTAGCGCTGACGGTAGCGAAGGTCGGTGTTGGTCATGCCATGGAACTTCTCGGGAAGCATCTGCAGGTTCTTCGACAGAAGCGTGATCTCCGACGCGTGAACCGAAATCTCGCCGGTCATCGTGCGGAAGACATAGCCCTTCACACCGTAGATATCGCCGATATCGGACTTCTTGAAATCGGCATAGGGCTCCTCGCCGATGCCGTCCTTGGAGACGTACACCTGCACGCTGCCCTTGAGGTCCTGAATATTACAGAAGGACGCCTTGCCCATGACACGCTTGAACATCAGACGGCCCGCGATGGAAACCTCGATGGGCTCCGCATCCATGATGGCACGGCGCTCCTCGTAGTCGGCCTTTTTCACCGCACGGGCCTCCGCCTCCTCGAGACCGTCGGTCTCGGGCGCCTTGCGTCCCGCGAGCTTCGCAGCCTCGGCTGCCTCGTAGAGTGCCTTCACCTCGTCGGTGTGGTGCGTCTGATCGTATTTCGTGATTACGAAGGGATCCTTGCCCGCTGCCTGCAGGTCCGCCAGCTTCTGTCTGCGGATCTTGAGAAGCTCGCTCATATCCTCCTCTGCCGGCGCTGCGGCATTGCGGTTGTCCCGGTTCTGATCTGCCATGGTTCGTCCTCCATTTGCCTTAGAATTATGCCGAAGCGGGCGTCACCGTCCGCTCCTGAAACAGAAAAGAAAGCCGGCTGGTATTGCTCCCGCCGGCTCCGAATTCCTGCTCCGCCCGGATCACTCGGGCTTGTGAATCTCGGCCACCTTGTACGTCACGGTACCGCTCGGAAGCTCCACCGTGATCTTTTGGCCGACTTTCGCTCCGATCAACTCACGGCCGACCGGCGACTCATTGGAAATCTTGCCTAACAAAGCGTTCGCACCGGTCGTTCCCACGATCTGGAATACGGACTGCTTCTTGGTGCTCGTATTGATGATGGTAACCTTGCTGCCGATGTTGACGGTCTCCAAATCGAGCTCGCCCTCATCTACAACCTCCACATTCTTAAGAAGATCCTCGAGCTCGTCGATGCGGCTCTCGATCTCACGCTGCTCATCCATGGCTGCATCGTACTCAGCGTTCTCGGACAAGTCACCCTGCTCACGGGCTTCCTTAATCTTCTGCGCGATCTCCTTGCGTGCTACAACGCGCAGCTCGGTCAACTCGCTCTCGAGCTTTTCCATTTCGTTCTTCGTGATGATCTTCTTCTCAGACTTCTGTGCCATTCCCGTTCCTCCGAATTTCGCGGCCCGCGATACGCTCGCGCGGACGCATTTTCTTCAATGATGAAACACTTTTTGAAGTATAGTACGACCGACGCGAATTTGTCAACCGAAAAAACACGGCGAACACCGTTTTTTGCCCGATTTTCCGCATTTTCTCACTAATGCACGAAATTACGGGGATTTCACGCACTTTCTTGGCTACTTTCCCCACCCGAAAACACAGAAAAAACATGCTCCCGCGTCGAAAAATGTGTTTACAAATGTGGTAAGAAACGCTATAATTTTACTGTTGGGCAAAAGCTTATTTTCCACAGCCAAAGCCACTAAAAAAGGAGGACGTACTACAATGGCTAGAAAGAAACAGTCAATGGATGGCAATACCGCTGCCGCTCACGTAGCTTATGCGTTTACGGAAGTCGCCGGTATCTACCCCATCACACCTTCCAGCCCGATGGCCGACTGTGTCGACCAGTGGTCCGCGGAAGGCCGCAAGAACATCTTCGGCAACACCGTTAAGGTAACCGAGATGCAGTCCGAAGCCGGTGCTGCAGGTACCGTTCACGGTTCCCTCGCTGCCGGTGCTATCACCACTACATTTACCGCATCCCAGGGTCTTCTCTTGATGATCCCTAATATGTACAAGATTGCTGCCGAGCAGCTTCCTTGTGTTTTCGACGTATCCGCACGTTGCGTTGCTACGCAGTCCCTGAACATCTTCGGTGACCACAGCGACGTTTACGCCTGCCGTCAGACCGGTTTCGCCATGATGGCGGAGTCCAATCCTCAGGAAGTTATGGATCTCTCCCCTGTTGCACATCTCGCTGCAATCGAGGGTAAGGTTCCGTTCCTGAACTTCTTCGACGGTTTCCGCACCTCCCATGAGATTCAGAAGATTGAGCTCTGGGACTATGAGGACCTCAAGGAGATGACGAACATGGACGCCGTTGCTGACTTCCGTGCTCACGCTCTGAACCCTGAGCATCCTGCAATGCGCGGTTCCCATGAGAACGATGACGTATTCTTCCAGCACCGCGAGGCCTGCAACTCCGTTTACGATGCACTTCCCGCTGTTGTTGAGAAGTACATGAAGAAGATCAACGAGAAGCTCGGTACCGACTACGATCTCTTCAACTACTACGGCGCCAAGGATGCCGATCGCGTGATCATCGCGATGGGTTCCGTATGCGACGTTGCAGAGGAAGTTATCGACTACCTCACCGCTGCAGGCGAGAAGGTCGGCCTTGTAAAGGTTCGTCTGTATCGTCCTTGGGTTTCCTCCGCTCTTCTTAAGGTTCTTCCCAAGACCGCTAAGAAGATTGCCGTTCTCGACAGAACGAAGGAGCCCGGTTCCCTCGGTGAGCCTCTCTACCTCGATGTTGCTACCACGCTCCGCGAGGCAGGTCTGAACGATGTAATCCTTTCCGGCGGCCGCTACGGTCTCGGTTCCAAGGACACCGCTCCTTCCTCGATCTTCGCGATCTACACCGAGCTTGCCAAGGATGCTCCGAAGGCACGTTTCACCATCGGTATCGTCGATGATGTTACGAACCTTTCGCTTCCTGAGGTTAAGCCCGCTCCCATCACCTCGGCTAAGGGCACGGTTGAGTGCAAGTTCTGGGGTCTGGGCGGCGACGGTACCGTTGGTGCCAACAAGAACTCCACGAAGATCATCGGTGACCACACCGACAAATACATCCAGGCTTACTTCCAGTATGACTCGAAGAAGACCGGTGGTATCACCATCAGCCACCTTCGTTTCGGTGACAAGCCCATCAAGAGCCCTTACTACATCAACCAGGCTGACTTCGTTGCATGCCACAACCCGTCTTACGTAATCAAGGGTTACAAGATGGTTCAGGATGTTAAGCCGGGCGGAATCTTCATGATCAACTGCCAGTGGTCCGACGAAGAGCTGAATCAGCACATGCCTGCTGAGGCTAAGCAGTACATCGCTAAGAACAACATCAAGCTTTACACAATCAACGCTATCGACAAGGCTATCGAGATCGGTATGGGCAAGAGAACCAACACGATCCTCCAGTCCGCTTTCTTCAAGCTTGCGAACGTTATGCCGATCGATGAGGCCGTTGAGTACATGAAGGCAGCTGCTAAGAAGTCCTACGCTAAGAAGGGTGACGCTGTCGTTGAGATGAACTACAAGGCAATCGATGCCGGTGTAGATGCAATCCACGAAGTTACCGTTCCTGCTGACTGGGCTACCGCAGTTGACGCTCCGAAGAAGGTTGAGCGTGCCGGCCGTCCTGCTACGGTTAAGATGGTTAACGAGCTTCTCGACCCGATCGGCTTGATGGATGGTTACAGCCTTCCGGTATCCGCATTCAAGGATATCGCAGACGGCCAGTTCGAGACCGGTGCTTCCGCTTACGAGAAGCGCGGTACCGCTGTTACCGTTCCGGAGTGGGATGCAGCAAAGTGTATTCAGTGTAACAACTGTGCATTTGTCTGCTCGCATGCTACGATCCGTCCTTTCCTTCTTTCCGAGGATGAGGTTAAGGCTGCTCCTTCCAATATCAAGCTCGCAGACACGAAGCCTAAGGCAAGCGAGTACAAGTACACGATGAGTGTATCTCCTCTCGACTGCATGGGCTGCGGCGAGTGCGTAACCGTATGTCCTACCGCTGCTATCGCTATGGTTCCTCAGGAGTCCCAGGCAGCTGAGCAGCCGGTATTTGACTACCTTGTTGCTAACGTAGGCAAGAAGGCTGTTGCTGACACGATGCCCGCTGTTAAGGGTTCGCAGTTCAACCAGCCGCTCCTTGAGTTCTCCGGCTCCTGCGCAGGCTGCGCCGAGACTTCCTACGCACGTTTGATCACACAGCTGTTCGGCGAGCATATGTACATCTCCAATGCAACCGGTTGCTCCTCCATCTGGGGCGGTCCTGCTGCTACCTCGCCTTACACCGTTAACAAGGATTCCCTTAAGGGACCGGCTTGGTCCAACTCCCTCTTCGAGGACAATGCGGAGCACGGCTTCGGTATGTACCTCGGCCAGAAGGTTCTTCGTGACCAGGCTATCGCAAAGCTCGAGGAGATCGCTGCAGGTGATGCTTCCGATTCTCTGAAGGCTGCAATCGCTGCTTTCCTTGCTACGAAGGATGACACCCTCAAGAACTCCGCTGATACCGACGCTTTGGTTGCAGAGCTTGAGAAGTGCGATTGCGACCTTTGCAAGGAAGTTCTTGCAAAGAAGGATTACCTCGCTAAGAAGTCCGTATGGATCTTCGGTGGTGACGGTTGGGCTTACGATATCGGTTACGGCGGACTTGACCACGTACTTGCTTCCGGCGAGAACGTAAACGTCATGGTATTCGATACCGAGATGTACTCCAACACCGGTGGTCAGGCTTCCAAGGCTTCCAACATCGGTGAGGTTTGCCAGTTCGCTGCTGCAGGTAAGGAGATCGGCAAGAAGAGCCTTTCCGAGATCGCTATGCAGTACGGTTATGTATATGTTGCTCAGATTGCTCTGGGTGCTAACCCTGCTCAGGCAGTTAAGGTTCTCCAGGAGGCTGAGGCTTACAACGGTCCTTCGCTCATCATCGGCTACGCTCCTTGCGAGCTCCACGGAATTGCGAAGGGTGGCATGAACCACTGCCAGGATGAGATGAAGAAGGCGGTTAAGGCCGGCTACTGGAATCTCTTCTCCTTCAACCCTGCTCTCAAGGCAGAAGGCAAGAATCCTTTCACTCTGACTTCCAAGGAAGGCGATGGCACGTATCAGGAATTCCTCAACAACGAGTCCCGTTACACGCGTCTCATCAAGCCGTTCCCGGAGCGTGCAGAGAAGCTCTTCGCCGAGTCCGAGAAGGTTGCGAACGAGCGTTACCAGCACCTGCTCAAGCTCGTCGAGCTCTACAAGTAATTCCTGTAATTCTTGTAAATCTTGCAAAGTAACACAAACATTGAGGCGGCGTCGCGCATTGCGACGCCGCTGTTTTTTATTCCGGTTGGGGTTCAGGTGGCGTCCCAGTCGCGACGCCGCTGTTTTCTATTCCGGTTGGGGTTCAGGGCGGAATTTGGCTTTGCAACCGGAGTGAGCCCCGTGGTAAGGACACTCTCACCACTTTCAAGCTGTTGTTTTTTTTGCAAAATCATACTATTTCTTTTCTGACTGGTTATTAGTCTGTATAGGGTTGATCGATTCCTCGCAATTTTCTCATGAAACTCATACTAATCATTCTTTTGGGCCGAAAAAGTCCGTATGCCTGTTTAGCGTCATCTCTCAAAACACCGGTCACATACAGACTATCTTCTGTGATTAAATAAATTAGTCTGATTTTGCCACAAACGAAACCGCAAAAACAGTGATCCGTCTATGGAAGCGCCCGCAAAAGTCAGCAAAACAACACCCTGTCCCCAAAAAGCATCACAACACCCGCCCAAAGTCATCAAAGCAACGCCCTCTCCCCACACACAAAAAAGGGGCTGCCGAAGCAGCCCCTTACGATATGCATCAATATCGATTCCTTCTCAATCATTGCTTACATCTCAATGGTAATCTCGTTCTCCGCCTGCAAGATATCGTCGCGGATCAGGATGCCGTCGATGGCCTTGCCGTTCACAATCACGCTCTTGACGCCGTGCTCGGAGCCGTTGGGATTGTTGACGGTCACGTTGAGAACCTTGCCTCGGAACACCTTGCGCATCGTATAGCTCTTCCACTCCGACGGAATGGACGGGTCGATGACGATGCCGTCCGCCTCGGGGTTCAAGCCCAGAATACCCTCGGTGGTTCCCACCATGACGGTGGACGCGGTACCGGTGAGCCAGTGCACATGGGCGCGGCCTGCAAACGGGCTGTCCTTGCCCTCGACAAACTGGCCGAATACGTACGGCTCAAGCTCTCTGTGGTCGGCGTCCGCATTGTAAGTTGCGGGCGCTGCCTCGGTCCAGTACTTGAATGCGCGGTTGCCGTGCCCGAGCTTCGCCTCCGCCAGGATCAGCCAGCCCTGCGGCTGCGAGAAGATACCTGCATTTTCCTTCACGCACTTGTTGAAGCATACCATCAGAGCGCCGTCGAAATAGTGATTCTCGTACGCCGGATACATTACCATCGCGCCGTAAGGCGTGTTGAGCTCACGCTCCACGGAATCCATGGCCTTCTCCTGCTGCTCCTTCGTGCCGAAGTCGGCGATGACCGCCCAGGACTGCGGGTTGAGCCACATGGAAGCCTCGGGATCGGTGCGCTGACCGATGATCTCGCCGTCCTCCTTGTAGCCGCGGATGTAGCGGTCCTCGTTCCAGCATGCGGAGAGGATCTCCTCCATCTTCGCGTTGACCGAATCGAGATACTCGATGTAAGCGGTATCGTTCTTGAGCACCGCATATTTGCGCAAAATCTTCACGGCGTACACAAGCTGGAATGCCACGAAGGTGGACTCGCCCTTCTTGCCGAGGCGCACGCAGTCGTTCCAGTCCGCATGCAGACCGGCCGGCATTCCGTGGTTGCCGAGGTTGTTCATGGAAAATGCAATCGCACGCTTGAGGTGGTCGTAGACCGTGCCCTTCTGCATGTCGTTCGCGTAATAGATCTCCTCATCGAGGAAGGCGATGTTGCCGCTCTCGGAGATGTACTTGTACACGGTCGGGAACAGCCACAGAGCATCGTCCGCGCGGTACGAAGGATGTCCGGTCTCCTTCACGTAGGAAGCGTCGTCCGGGGTGTCCTCATGGCCTGCGTTGTGGGTGTATTTTACGAGGGGAAGTCCCGCGCCGTTGGTCACCTGCGCGGAGAGCATGAAGCGGATCTGTTCCGCCGCCATCTCGGGCGCAAGGTGGATGATACCCTGAATATCCTGCACGGTGTCGCGGTAGCCGAAACCGTTGCGGAGTCCGCAGTACTGGAAGGACGCCGCACGCGACCATGTGAAGGTGATGAAGCAGTTATATGCATTCCAGACATTCACCATGTTGTTGAAGTTCTCGTCCGGCGTATGTACCTGCAGGTTATTGATCTTTGCGTGCCAGTATTCCTTAAGCTCCGCAAGCTCCTTCTCGCAGACGCCGTCCTCCTCGTAGCGGGCGATGATCTTCTCCGCCACTGCCGCGGGCTTCTGTCCGAGAACGTACGTAAGTCTCCTGCTCTCGCCGGGCTGCAGGGTGATCTCGCTCTCCAGCGCGCCGCAGGAGTTGCCGCAATAGTTGAGCTCGCCCTTCAGACCTTCCGCAGCACCGATGGGGTTCGCATAGCTTCTGTAGTTGCCCACAAAGCGGTCCCGGTCGCCGCAGAAACGGTCCACCTTCGCGCCGGCAAGGCCTAAGAAGCGCTCCTTGTTCGGATCGTGGTAGTTCTCATTTTCCGTCTGAAGAACATAGTTGCCCTTGAAATACGTCTGGGTGATGAACAGAGTGTACTGCAGGTTCACCTGGTCCTGCTCATAGTTGTTGTCGTTTACGAACTCGCAGTAGCCCGTCACGGACAGTTTGCGGGGCTTCGTGTCATTGTTGGTGATGACGGCGTTCCACACCTCGTAGGTGGCGTCCTTCGGCACATAGTAGGCCGTCTCCGCCTTGATTCCCCGGTACTCCGAGGAGATAATCGTGTAGGCGGTACCGTGGCGGCACTCGCTCTTGTACGATTCGAGAGGCTTGCACACCGGCGCCCAGGACGCGGACCAGTAGTCTCCGTCCTCGAGGTCGCGCAGGTAAATGTAGCGGCCGGGCTGGTCCATCGCCACGGAGTTGAAACGGTAGCGGATCACGCGGCCGTTCGCACCGGACTTCACGAAGCTGTAGCCTCCTGCGTTGTTGGAAATGATGGCGCCGTACTCCGGCGATCCGAGGTAGTTCGCCCAGGCCGACGGTGTGTCGGGCCGGGTGATCACATACTCTTTGGCTTTCTCGTTAAAATAGCCGTATTGCATAGTAAACCCCTTCCTGCATGAATTGATTTTTCTTATTTCCACGCCGATGCTGACGCACAACGGCACCGGCGGCACTGCTCGAATTATACCGCATGGATTTTCCCTTCGTCAAGGCGTCGGACCCCAGAAACATAACTTCCTCCATGCTCACATGGTGTTTCATACCGGTCTGTCGGATTCCGCGTCACTTCCCGGGCTTTCCGCGCCCGGAAACGGACTCCTTTTCCCCGGAAAATGCACCCTCTCACGTGAGGATCGATAATACCTCCGAAAGCGTCCTCACCGTGTATGTCGCATCCCCGGTCTGCCCGTCATCCCGCAGGTGCACCCACAGCGTGTCCGCCCCGATGGCGCGCCCGAATGCGATGTCCGAGGACTGGGAATCGCCGATGACCAGATAGTGCGCCGGGTCCGCGTCGCCCGTGATCGCCTTCACGCCCTCGAAAAATCCTGCCGCAGGCTTGTTGCATCCGACCTCGTCCGAGATGACCACCCCGGCAAGGCAGTGGGCGAAGGAAACGCCTGAAAGGCGGCTCCGCTGCACCCAGTCCGTGCCGTTCGTGATTATGATAAGCTGGTATTTTTCGGCAAGCGCGCGGCACACCGCGGCCGCTTCCGGCATCTCCACGACGATCCGGCTCATCCGGTCCATATAATCGCGGTTGATCTCCCGCACGCGCTCCCCGTCCGCCGCAATTCCGAGCTCCGAAAGGAAGTCGTGAAACCGCTTCGCCTTGAGCTGTTCCTTGTCGATCTCGCGGCGCTCAAGCATCTTCCAGCACACCGCGTTGATGCGGTTGTAGCAGCCGACCTCCGCGTCCGTAAGCGTCCGCCCGACACACTCCCGCATCGTCTCCGTAAGCGCCCTGCGCTCGGTCTCGTGCCAGTCCAAAAGCGTGTCGTCCAGATCCAGCAAAAGATATCGGTAACGTGCATTTTCCACAGCGCCGGGTCCTCCGTAAGTTTCAAATTCTACACTTCATTATAGCGGAAAATGCACCGCAAAGCAAACCAAAATGAAGAAAGACCGTCCGAAAACGGTCTTTCTCCAATCCCCCAATTCGAATGTAGATAATCTTCTGATTCATACCGCGCAGGAGTTCTTTCCCCTTACCGCACAAGCCGCGTGTTTGTACATTTCGTGCGCCTATTTCGCAGCTTCCCACGAGCGGATCTGCACAAGCCCCGCAATCTCCGTCTCCTCATAGCGGACCGTGAGCCTGTCGCCCTCGCGGACCAACACGAGGCTCTCGTCCTCGTTGAGCGTTCCCTTGTAAACCGTGCCGTCCGTCGCAGTGATGTACACCGTCGCCGCACCGTTTAATTCCACAAGGCGGACATTTTCCACGATGATGTCGGCCTTCGCAAAATCCTCCGCATCCCCGGCCACGCTCACACCGTTGCGCGCAAGGAGCTTGCGGTACGAGGCGATGGCTTCCGCCTGGGTCGCGCCGGTGGCCACAATACCGTACTGCTCCACGTTGACGAGCGCATACAGCTTCACCAGACCGCCGGTGTCCTTCAGCACCATGATGTACGTCGCCTGGCCGCCGATATTCACAAGGGACGGGAAGGATGCCTGATAGCCCTTCTCCTGCACCTCGCCCTCGGCCGCGCCCATGGCGGAGTACTCCTCCGCGCCGCTCACGCTGTAAAAGCGATACTCGCCGGTGCGGGCGTTGGTGATGATGAAGCCGATGTTGCTCTCATCGCTCGTGACACTGGTCACGCCCGTAAAATACCAAACGTCGTCATCGATCACGATATAGCCGTAATCGTCGGTAGTCATCTTGCACTGCTTGTTGCCGATCACGCTGTTCCAGAAACCGCCGGACAGTTTGCCGTACCAGTTGTATTTTTCGCAGGCGAGATCGCCGTCGTAGACGATGTCCACCCACTTCGGAACGTCCTTCACATCATAGAGCTGCGAGGAACCGTCCACGGGGTCGAAAATGATCACCTCCGCCACGTCCATCGCCCCGAACAGGCCCGCGTTTGCGGTCATGCAGGACACGATGTAATACGGCTCGCCCGCGTCGTCAATCTCGAAGTAGGCGTTGCCGAAGATCTTGGTCGGATACGAGAAGCGCAGCTTGCGCATCAGATCGTCGCCAAGGCGGCCGCTCTCCACATATTTCACGGGCTTGTTGAACTCCACGTAGTTCGCACTGTTGTTTACCGGATCAACCATGACGTAGCCCGGAATTCCGTTGCTGCGGTTCTCCACCCACTTGAAGAAGCCGGCATACTCCAGGACCGCCACCTTCTTGGGAAGGTTTTTGTAATTGATCTGGCTGTATTGATCGTTGACGTAGTACTGCGAAACCACCTGCGACAGCGAGCCGAGGGTACGGTTGCCGATGGTCCGCGCGCTTGCGGTGTCCATGAGCGCGATGTTCGTCACGCTCGTGGTCTCGGGCATGTCCTTCTCAAACTCCGACTCCTGCACCGTGATGATGTTCGCGTAGGTCTTCGCATGGAACAACTGCGCCGAAGCGATCCCGCCGAAGATCAGTGCAAGCACAGCCGCAACGGCAATGCCTCCGCCGATCACAACGCCCATGTTGGTCACCTTTTTGCCGACCACCGTGATCTCATGTTTGCAGATCAAATGATGCGAGCCTGCATGCGCCGCGGCGAAGGTGACTCCCAACAGGATCAGAAATCCCCAGAAGCCCGTGCTGTGCACGTTGATCGCCGGCAGCGTAAAATAATAGAGCACAAATCCGATCAGCGCCGTCGCCGCTACCGAAACCACGTAGCTCAATACGGTCTCCCTCGTCTGCACTCTTCCGCCTTTTGTCTTCATAACATCCTTCCTTCGCGGCATACGCATATTTGCCGCACCGTTGTAAATGTGATTGTGGCTATTTAACCACTGTCAGCGCAAAATGTCAATACAGTTTACAAAAATTTAATAATTTCCTACACAAAAAAGGCTCTCCGCATCCGGAAAGCCTTTCTTTCTCATTTTATATGAAATAATAACATGCCTGTTCAGTTCCCCGCAGGCGCCTCCGTGGGCGCTGCCGTCGGTGTGGGCGTCGGTGTCCCCACAACAGCCTTTCGCTTGAGCTGTAAAAACTCCGCAATGCCCTCCGCGTCGGCCTCGCCGAGTTTGTCGAGCATTCCTTCCTTCTTGATGAAGTTGTTGAAATCGTAATCGTTGTCGATGTGAGCATTTTCAATGATACAGCAGACAATTCCGACCTCGCCGGCCAGCCGGTTGATCAGATAGCCGTCCATCTTCGCGCCGTCCGGATAGCGATACCGCGAGCGGTCGCTCCACTTGTACATGGTCTCGAGGTTCCGGATCCCGAGCCGCTCGAGTCTGCGCAAAACGAAGCTGGCCAGACTCTTCGACTTGGCTGCCAGCGCCGTGTTGGTCTGCACAAGCCCCTCTGCGCCATCAGCCCGGCCGTTGTAGCCGTCAAAATGCAGACTGACCATGATGTCCGCCTCATGATCTCTCGCAAAGATCACGCGATGCTCCAGATCGTCCACGTCCTCCGACGGGTCGAAGATATAATCGGTGCTTCTCGTAAGATACACCACCACATTTTCAAAATGACTCTCCAGATACCGCTTGCAGGCCTTTGCGACCGTCAGGTTGCACTCCTTCTCGGTGTACCCCTGATAGCTCGCGCCCTTGAACGGACCGCCGTGTCCCGGGTCGAGCACCACCACATACACACCGTCGCCGTCTCTGTCCGGCCCGTAATGCTGCGAATAGTCAAGCCCGTTCGCCTGCAGTCTCGGCTTCTCCTCCGCCTTCCGGATCCGCTCCAGATCCACGGAGGACGCCTGCACATAGCCGTAGTACACCGAGTCATTGAGGATGACGGCCACCTTGTACCACATCTCGTTGAAGTCCGAGACCTCCATCTCCGTGACCATGACGCGGGAGCTGTAGGAAAGGAGCAACAACCTCTTGTAGGTGCGCCCCGGTCCCGTCCTAAGATACGAATCCTCTCCCAGATAGCCGATCATTCCCTGCTCGTTGGCAAATTCCGTCGGCGTGTACCTTCCGTATTCCGGCCACACCGTGCCTGCCGGCAGTACTTCCGCGGTCGGCGTCGGCTCTCCCGCCTGCGTCACCGTGGGCTCCGCGCCGGGGCTTATTTCCCCCTCAGGTGCAGTCGTCACCGCCGCTGTCGTCACCGTCGGCGTCGCACTCGGGCCGCCGGGCACAGTCTCTCCGGTGGAATTGTTGAGTCTCGCGCGTTCGCATGCAGAAAGAAGAAGCGCCGTCACCAGCGCCACCGCGACCGCTTCTCTTGTCTTTCGCCGAACTCTCATGCCAAACAACCTCCGGGGGGACGGACGAACAAGTGTCATCCGCTCCCTCTTATCTTACCACACGACTGAAATTCTGGCAATAAAAATGACCGGATCCTGCGATCCGGCCTTGGACTGGGCTACAAGGATTCGAACCTTGAAAATGACGGAGTCAGAGTCCGTTGCCTTACCATTTGGCGATAGCCCAAAAGCGTTGGCGATTGTCAACAGACGCTATTATATACTAACGACCCGAAGTTTGCAAGTATTTTTACGGAAAATTTTACATGTTTTTTTCGCACCCGGTTTTTTCGGGATTTTTCCCGTTTCCTCTTTCCTTTTTCGCAGAGGTTCGGTATAATTATGGCATAGAAACCAACCGGAAAGGTAGGGGAGACGCACTGCGGTGCGCCGGAAAGGAGAACTGTAATGAGGAAATTTACAAAGTTTGCGCTGATTTCGGCGGCGATTGCCGGCGGAGTCTATCTGTACAAGCAGATTGAAAAGCAGAAGGAACTTGCCGAGGGAGAAACGTTTGACGACGATCTCTTCGAGGATGAGGATGTGATCGATCCCGCTGCCGAGAAGGCTGCGGAGGAGGATTTTGCGGATGCTTCCGAGGAAACCTCCCGCCTTGCCAACGTAAAGGCAAAGGCTTCCGACGTTGCTCAGAAGGTTAAGGAGAAGGCCGTTACCATCGCTCAGGCGACGAAGGAAAAGGCCGTTGAGGTCAAGGATTATCTCGCAGAGAAGTTCGAAAAGACCACTGACGACGCAGCTGAGGCTGCCGAGGACGTTGCGGATGCCGCCGAGGAGAAATCCGAGGACTGGACCGGTAAGCTCGAGGACGTTGCCGACAAGGCAGAGGACATCGCCGTAGACATGGCGGATGCCGTAGATCCCGACTAATCAAAAGCAATCGAAAAAGCAAAAACCTCACGGTCATCTCCGGCCGTGAGGTTTTTTATGTTTTGTTTTTTATTTTCCGTATTTGCGGTACTCGTTAATGTACGTTGTCTCCAGCTCCGTACCCTCTTCGTCCCGTTCGACCATCCTGTTGACCCGGCCGTACTCGTCGTACTCGTACTTCACCGTTTTCACGACCTGCTTCGTCCCGCCGGTCTCGATCCGGGTCTCGTAGGACACTGTCCGTCCGCTCGCGGTATCATAGGTTTCCTCGAGCACAAACCAGCGCTCCGTCCCCGGCTCGGAAGCCGTAACCAGCGACTTGGTGATCTCGACCGTCTTGTCCCCTTCCGTTCGGTACTCACTGAGCACTTTCTTCGTCACAGCGCCGTTCTCATCGCTCTCCACGAGACTTACGATACGCCCCTCGCTGTCGCAGAGGATTTCCTTCACAACATACCACTCGCCGCTCACCGGTGACAAAACCTCGGTCTTTTTGCTGCCGTGATTGTCGGTTGCCAGCTCGCGGGTGTCCGTCACCGGCCGTTTCCAGATCATTCCGTCCGACTCCGCCGCAACCAGCTTTGTCTCCCCGGCGTCCTCAAAATACAGGATAAAATCCCGCGCCAGCGAATCGTCCCACGGAGTTGCACCGTGGATCTTCACTGCATAGCCGAGCTCCGTCTTCTCCGCTTTCCCTTTCTCCGTTATGCGATTCGCATGGTAAGTATTTCCGTTTGCCATGATCACATCATCGGTATACGGCGCGATCGACTGCATCGGTGCCGGATTCACATCCACCGTCATAAGGGCAAATTCACCCTGCGCGGATGTCGCCGCCAGATACCATGCGTCCGTGCTCAGATACGTGCGGGTCGCGCTCATGGCCCCGCCGGTCTTCTTTTCGTACGGAATCGCCCGCAGATCCGAACGATAGCGGATAAACTCATGCTCCTCCGGAAGATCGGAAGTGGCCAAATACTTGACCTTCTCATACTCGCGCAGCACATCCGCCTCAGTGGTCTGCGTGATCTTCATCGTCAGCTTTTCGCCCTCGTAATACTCGGTCACCGTCGTCTTCCGGTCTCCCGAGGAATAGGTCGTCACATCTTTTGAAGTCAACACCCCGCGCACGTAGTGCTCGGTGGTCTCGATCTTCTCTCCCGACGCTTTCTTCTCAAGAACCGTCTTCTCGGTAAGCTCCCACTCCCGGCTGTCGGTCACACTGTCGACCGTCTCCGTGCGTCTCTCCAAGACATTGCCGTCCTCGTCGAAAAGCTCGGTCACACGCTTCGCCCGCTGGTTGTCCGTTGTCAGCGCGGTGCGATGGTAAAGATAGACGTTCGGATCCGGCGTCGGTGTGCCGAAAGAAACCGTCACATTGTTGTCCGAGCCGGGCGTTCCGTTCTTCTCACTCTCCCGCCGCTTCGCGGAATTGTCACACGCGGTCAGGATCATGCACAGCACAAGGAGCACTGCAAGGCTCCTCATGCTGTACGTTTTTTTACTCTTTCTTTGATTCATTTTGCCACCCCACATGTTTTTTCCAAAAAACCTACTCCGATTGCGTAAAATGCCCCATCAGCCGATAGCCTTCCTCAAACACATAACCGGTCGTCACCGCTGCCTCTTCCGAGTACTCCGCAGGTCCGTCCACGGGATTTGTGCTGTCGTAGAGGAGGTACGGGATCGGTTCGCTTGTGTGTGTCCGCAAAGACACCGGCGTCGGGTGATCCGGCAGAAGCAAAAGCCGGTACGGCTCGCCGGAAGCGTCCATCTCGCGGCGGATGACACCGATGATGTCGCGGTCAATGAACTCAATTGCCTGAACCTTGCGCTCCGCGCTGCCCTGGTGACCCATCTCATCCGGAGCCTCCACATGGATATACGCGAAGTCTGCATTTTCCGTAAGAAGCGCCTTCACCGCCGCCTCCGCCTTGCCGCGGTAGTTCGTGTGCAGGCTGCCGTCCGCCCCGGGCACCGTGATATTGCGCATCCCTGCGCCCACGGCGATGCCCTTTAAGAGGTCAACCGCGGAGATCATCACGCCCCGAAGGCCCGTCTTCTCGTAAAATGACGAGAGCGCCGGACGCGTGCCCGCGCCCCAGAACCAGATGGAATTTGCCTTGTTGAGTCCCTTCTTCGCGCGCTCGATGTTGAGCGGGTGGTTGTTGAGAATCTCATAGCTGCGCTTCTGCATCTCGCGAAGCACCGGATCCTCGGGAAGATACTCACCGATCACCTTTGTGAGAATGTCGTGCGGCGGCGTCAACGGTACGACGCGGCCGCGGTTCCAGATCAGCAGATGGCGATAACTTGTGCCGACGTAGAAATGGTAGCCCTCCCACTCGAGCTGCTTGCGCACAGCCTCCAGCAAAACCGCGGCGTCCGCCGTGGAAATCTCCGAGGAGCTGTGGTCGATGATGGTCTTCTGTTCGTACGGAAGATTATCGTCCGATACCGTCACGATGTTGCAGCGGATCGCTACGTCTGTCGAGGCCATATCCACGCCGATGGAGAGTGCCTCCAGGGGCGAGCGGCCGGTGTAATACTGCCTCGGGTAGTACCCGAGAACCGCAAGGTTTGCCGTGTCACTGCCCGGCTTCATACCCTCGGGGATTGTGTGAGCCATACCGACCTCCGAGAGAGGCGCCAGCGCGTCCGTCTCCGGGGTCTTTGCGTACGCCAGCGGCGTCTTGCCGCCGAGGGACGCAATCGGCAGATCGGCAGCGCCGTCCGCCAGAACTACAACATATTTCATGTGTATCACCTAAAATCACGCAGAAAGATACCTTCCTGCGTGACCCCTTTCTCACTATTCGTACCGAATCGAGCTGATGATCGGGAGCCCTTCGCAGGCTTCGGCAAACGCCTTCTCCGTCATGGTCTTCGTTACAAATGCAAACTCCCCGGCCGCATCCGCGAGCTCCACCGTCTTGTGGATGTCGAAGATCTTCTTTGCCTTGTCGGCGTCCGCTGCGGCAACGCGTACGAAGAACCGGCACTCCATGTCGTCCTTCGCGCCGAGCGTAAGCTTTTCGCGGTCCCACATGATCGGGATGTTCACAAAGCGGTGCTTGGCTGCGTCGATCACATCGGAGACAACCGCGCTGGCCGTCGGAAACTTGCCCGCGCCCATGCCGTAGAACATAACCTCGCCGAGCATGTTGCCGCGCACCATGATGGCGTTAAATACACCGTTCACCGGATAGAGAGGATTCTTCTTGCGGATCATCATCGGTGAAACCATCGCGTACACCTTGCCGTCCTTCGCGTAGCTTCTCGCGATCAGCTTGATGCCGCGCTTCATCGCTTTCGCGTAGGCGACATCCTGCGAGGTGATCTTCGTGATTCCCTCGGTGAAAATGTCGGTGTAGTCGACCTGCTGGCCGTATGCCAACGATGTCAGGATCGCGATCTTCCGGCAGGCGTCAAATCCCTCGATGTCCGCCGCGGGATTGCGCTCTGCGAAGCCGTTCGCCTGCGCATCCGCAAGCGCCTCGTCGAATGAGATACCGTCCTCGCGCATTCTGGTCATCATATAGTTTGTCGTACCGTTGAGGATACCGCTGACCTCCTCGACCTCGTCCGCCGTGACGGAGCGCATCAGCTGCCGGATCACCGGGATGCCGCCGCCCACGCTGGCCTCAAAGAGGAAGTTGATGTTGCGCTCTCTCGCAATCTCGATCAGCTCCGCACCGTGTGCCGCCACAAGCTCCTTGTTGGAGGTGCACACGCTTCTCCCCGCAAGGAGAGCCTCCTTCACGAAGTCGTAAGCGGGCTTGATTCCGCCCATCACCTCAACCACGATATCGATCTCCGGATCCTCGACGATCGTCCGGTAGTCGTGGACCAGATAAGGCTCCACCGGATTGCCCGGAAAATCCCGCAGATCCAGAACGTACTTCACTTCGATCGGCGCGCCCACACGCTTCTCAATCACGGCATGGTTCTGGCGAATGACATCAAACACTCCCGAACCGACCGTACCGTATCCTAAAATCGCGACCTTCATGTATGAAAACCTCCAAAATTGTATTCACCGTAATGTGCGCTCAGCCGATGCCGAGCACCTGCAGTCTCGAAACGCCTGCAAGCCTCGTGATCCGCGCCTCGAGCTCCGTGAGCTCCGCGGTCTCCGGCCGGACTTCAAATCCCAGAGCCACCGACGCCACACCGCCGATGGGAATGCTCTGCTGGATCGTCAGGACGTTCGCCCTGCACGCCGCAACCTCCGCAAGGATCGCCGAGAGGATTCCGGGCTCGTCGCTCACCTGCAACAGCACGTTGACCGTCTTGCCGCGCGACGACTCGTTGAAGGGCTGAACATCGTCCTTGTATTTGTAGAACGAACTGCGGCTTAAGGACACCGAATCGGTGGCTTCCTGCACCGTCAGGCTGTGGTCCTTCGCCAGCATCCGCTTCACTTCCGCTACTTTCAAAAGCACCTGCGGCAGCGCCCGCTTGCTCACCAGATAGACTTCATCGTCCGCCATACCGATTCTCCTTTCCGCCGATCATTCCGACGATCGATCCGCCTGTATTTTTCCCGTTGCTTTGCCGGTTGCCCGTGCTATTATTTTACCCGTTGCTTTTGCCGGTTGCCCGTGCTGTTTGTTTGCGTCCCGCATACATTTGTCCGCAGACAGAACTCATTCTACCATATACGCGCAAAAAATGCAATCAAAAAAGTGACGGTTTGCAACCGCAAATCGCCACTTTTCTTCATCGGTTTGTACATTTTCCGGGCGAACTTACTGCCCTAACTTTTTCATAATCTCAGCCACCGCCGTCTGGATCTGGTTGTCCTCCTCCACCGGGATGGAGTTCTTCTTCCTAAGGCTCGCGTCCAGCTCCACCACAACGTCCGGCGTCAGGCCGGTCTTGTGGATGTTGCGGCCCTTCGGCGTGTAGTATGCGGAGATCGTCACCTTCAGCGCGGAACCGTCGCCCAGAGGGTACATCGTCTGCACGATGCCCTTACCGAAGCTCTGCGTTCCGACCAGGATCGCCTTGCCGTAGTCCTGAAGACATCCGGCGAAAACTTCCGACGCGCTCGCACTGTAGCCGTCGATCAATACCGCGATCGGGATGTCGAGCGTGAGCGGGCTCTCGGAGTAATGGTCCTCGCGGTTGCCGTTCTTATCCTCCATGTACACGAGCAGCTCGCCCTTGGGGAGGATGCGGCTGAGCATCGACTGCACCGTCTTGAGAAGGCCGCCGGGGTTGCCGCGGAGATCCACGATCAGCGCCTGCATTCCCTGGCTGTTCAACGACTTGATTTCTTTGTCAAACTGGGTTGCCGTCACTTCGTCAAACTCGGAAACCTTGACATAACCGATCCGGTTGTCGAGCAGCTTGCTCTCCACCGTCGGTATCTCAACAACATCTCTTCTGACACGGAACGTAAGGTAATCCGGCTCACCCTCGCGGTAAACAAGCACCTCGACATACGTTCCGACCTCGCCGCGCATTCGCATCGCCACAAGATCGAGGTCCAGTCCGTAGACATCCTCGCCGTCAATCTCGATGATGTAATCTCCGGTCAGGATTCCCGCCTTGTCGGCCGGGCTGCCGGGAAATACCTGCGTCAACAGAGGATATCCGTTGTCACCGACCTGCACGCGCGAACCGAAGCCCGCGTATTTTCCGTCCGATGACGCTGTAAATGCAGCATACTCGTCTGCGTTAAAGTAGACCGTGTACGGATCTCCGATACCGTCGACCGCGCCGTGGTACAGGCCGTCCACAACCTTGTTAAAATCGATGTCCTGATAATAATAATAGTCCAGAACCGCCGCGATCCGCTCCAGCTTCGTCTGGTAGCCGGTCTCGTCCAGAGTCGCTGCCGGCGTCAGGGATACCCCCGGCTCCAGCGTCGTCTGATTTTTCTTCGTGAGGCGATTCTCCGCTTCATTTCCGCCGCATGCCATCAGCACAAACACCAGCACGCAGCACAAAAGTCCCGCAAGGAATCCCTTGCATTTGTCCATATTCACGTATCCATTCCTCCAAGCGCACTGCCGACCGGTTCTTTAGTACCGGACATAGCGAAGCGGATCCACCGCAACGCCGTCAATGTAGACACCGAAATGCAGGTGCGGTGCCGTGGAAACTCCCGTGGAGCCCACAAGTGCAATAACCTGACCCTGCAGAACCTTGTCACCCTTCTTGACCAGAAGCTTCGAGCAATGCAGATATCTCGTCATGTAGCCGTTTCCGTGGTTGATATTGACATAGTTTCCGGCGCTCGAGTTATAAGAAGCCTCAACCACCGTGCCGGCGAGTGCCGCAACGATCTGCGCGCCGTATTTGCCGCCGATGTCCACGCCCTTGTGGTAGGTGCTGGCACCCTTGGTCGGCGCCTTTCTGGGGCCGAATCCGGAGCCGCGGTACGGATCGCCGGGAAGCGGCCAGATCATCTTCGACGGATTGTGCTCATCCTTCTTCGGGATTGCATCCGCACTGGAGTATCCGGTGTGCGGAACATCGCCATAGCTTGCGGCCTCCGCCTTCCTCCGTGCCTCCGCCTGCTTCCTGGCAGCCTCCTCGGCCTCTCTTGCCTTCTGCTTCTCCCACTCCTTCTGGAGCTGGTTGACATTGGCATTTGCCTTATTCAGTTCGGCGATGGATTCCTCCAACTGCTCTTCGTTGACTTCCATCAGTTCCGCGTAATTCGCAAGCGCTTCCTGCTTCTTCGCGATCACTTCCTGCGCATACTCAAAATCCTGCTCGTAGAGATCCTTGCTGGCGGAAAGGGTCGCAATCTGCGCCTCCTGCTTCTCCTTCACAAGCTCCACGGCCTTCTTCGCGTCCATGTAGCGGCATACCAGCTGGTAGTCGTAGGCACGGATGCTCAGGGTGTATTCGTCATAGTTGAGAATATCCGAGACATTGCGGGAGTCCAGAAGCATCTCCAGCTCGGACATGTTGCCGTGCTCGTAGAGATACTGGAACCGGCGCCGCATGTTCTCGTACTGCTCGTCGGCAACCCGCGTCGCCTCCACAAGCTGTTCCTTCGTTTCCTGGAGCTCGATGTTCAACTGCTCAAGCTCATCCTCGAGCTGCTGGATCTCGACCATGATCTCGTTCTGCTTCTGATCCATCTCGGCGATATACTCTTCGATGTTTTTGTATTCCGCCTTGAGATTGTTCTGCTTTTTCTCAAGCTCGCGCTTTTTCTTCTCGTACTCGTCCCGCTTCTTTTTTGCTTCTTCAAGCTGCGTCTTGTAATCATCCGCAGGCAGGACAACGGCTGTTCCCACAGAGGCCGCATACACGCCCTCCGACGTTCCCGCTTCCGAGCGTGCCGAGGCCGCAGGCATCGCAGCCGCAACGATCGCGACGATCAATGCATACGCCAGCATCCGTCTTCTTCCACGTTTCATTCTGACTCCTTTCCGGATTTACATCCGACGGAACTTCCGCAGCTCGCGATTGAGCGTAAAACTACTGCCGAAGAATCCGATTCCCACACCGATACACAACGAAATCGGGATCAAAACTCCGAAGACTTCGTTAACCGGAACAAAGCTGATGGTGCTGAATCCGAGGTTGTCGGAGATCAAGGCAACCAGCTTGTAGTACACAGCATATAAAACCGAGAGCGGGATCGCTGCACCAAGCAGGCCGATCAGCACACCCTCCACAAGGAACGGTGCACGGATGAAGAGGTCCGTCGCGCCGATCAGGCTCTGAATCTGAATCTCTCTCGCACGTACGGAAACACCGATGGAAACCGTCGTGCTGATGAGGAACAACGCGATCGCCAGAAGCAGGATAATCAGCACAACCGCGCCGATTCCGAGGCCCTTGTTAAGGGACGTCAGCGAATTTACAAGCGTGTCGGCGTTGTTTACGTAGCGAACGCCCAGCGCCTCCATCCCGCGGATCTCCTCGACCGCATCGATCTGCTTCTCGGTCGACGTAAAATACACCTCGAAGGACGAACTGTTCTGCAGCGGGTTGTCATCTCCGAAGGACTTGAGAAGTTCGGAGTCCCCCTCCTTGAAGTGCGTCTGCTTAAAATTCTTCCACGCATCGTCCGCGGAAACGTACACCACCTGGCGCACGCCGTCCACCTCGAGCACCTTGTCGCGGAGAACGACGAGCTCGTCGAATGTGATATCCTCCTTGAAGAAAACCGTCGCTCCGACGCCCTTCTCCATCTCCGTCAGGCTGAACTGAACGTTCACCAGCAGGAAATACAGGATACCGAAGAGGAAAATACAAACCGTCATCGTCGCAATGGATGCGATGGAGAACAGACGGTTGCGGCGCAGGTTTTTGATGCCCTGTCCCAGACAATAAAAGAAACTATCCAATGCTGTAGCCTCCCTTCTTGTCGTCGACGATCACGCCCTCATTCAACATGATGACGCGCTTCTGCATGGCATCCACGATCTCACGGTTGTGAGTGACAACCACGACGGTCGTACCGCGCATATTGATCTCTTCGAGCAGATCCATGATCTCCTCGGTATTTTTCGGATCAAGGTTTCCAGTAGGCTCGTCCGCGAGCAGAATGAGCGGGTTGTTGATGAGCGCCCGCGCAAGGGCGACTCTCTGCTGCTCACCGCCGGAGAGCTTGTTCGGATAACTCTTATATTTATTGCGAAGGCCTACAAGCGTAAGCATCTTGGCAACATTTCTCGCAATCTTGCGGGAGGGAACACCGATAACCTTCTGTGCAAAGGCGATGTTCTCATACACCGTGCGGTCCTCCAGAAGACGGAAGTCCTGGAACACAATTCCGATGCTTCTGCGGTATTTGCAAACCTGATTGTTGCGAAGCTTCGAGAGGTCCGTTCCCGCGATATAGATGGAACCCTCCGTCGGACGGATCTCACGCATGAGAAGGCGGATCAGCGTCGACTTACCGGAACCGCTGGGGCCCACGATAAATACAAACTCGCCCTTGTTGATTCGGAAGGAAACCTCCTTGAGCGCCCGGCTGTCATCGTCGTCCGGACCGTCGTCATACTCTTTCGTGACGTGGTCAAACGTGATCACCGGCGTCTCCGGAAGCAATCCCTTGAGAATGGAATTCTTGCGAACCTTGGCGTACACCTCCGGCAGAGCATCCTCGAAGTCTTCCTCCTGCGGAAGCTCACCTTCCTCCTCAACATCCCGTGCCGCGGCGCTCACCGCCTGCTTCGTGATGTGGATGCTGTCGTCGTATGCCTCGTAATCCTCGTCATCCTCGGACGATTCGTCCCTGTAATCCAGAGAAGCTTCCTCGGAAAACTCCTCGTCCCCGGCGTCCTCATCCTCCTCAGGTTCCCCGTCCTCATCGTCGGTCTCGGCGTCCTCATCGTCCTCAGCCTCGACGTCATCGTCGTCAGCCTCGATGTCCTCGTCGTCCTCATCGATCTCGGCCACAGCCTCTTCGACCTCATCCTCGGCCTCAACCGCTTCATTTTCCGCATTCGCAGACTCCGCGTCTGCAGGAGTCTCCTCTGCTGCCGCATCGTTCTTCTCGGCAGTTGCCTCTTCCTCAGCGGCTTTTGCAGCCCTTGCCGCAGCCCTGTTGATGGCGTCGCGCAAGGCCCCCACTTTGGTCACCTTATCTTCGTTCGAAGCGACTGCATCCGCGGCCTCATCGGCCGCAGTCGAGCGTGTAATTTCATCAGTCATGTTGCGTTTTACCCTCGCGAAGCCTCATTTTCCGGGAAAATGAGGCTTCTCTTCATTTCTCAATATTCTGCATTTTCCATATACTTCATGTACTTGACGACCATAAGGGCAATCTTGAAGGTGATTGCGTCGTCGAAGACACGAAGGTCAAGATTGGTGCTCTTCTCGAGCTTGTCCAGGCGGTACACAAGGGTGTTCCGGTGGATGTAGAGGTCCTTCGAGGTCGCCGATACGTTCAGGCTCTTCTCGAAGAACTTGTTGATGGTTGTGAGCGTTTCCTCACCGAAATCCTCGGGAGACTGACCGTCGAAGATCTCGCGGATGAACATCTTGCACAACGGCATCGGGAGCTGATAGATCAGGCGGCCGATACCCAGATTGTTGTAGGCGACCACCTTGCGCTCGCTGTAGAAAATCTTGCCGACATCCAGGGCCATCTTCGCTTCCTTGTAGGAGCGGGAAATGTCCTTGATCTCGTTTACGATGGTTCCGTAAGCCACATGAACCTTGCTCATGGCCTCGGTATTGAGCATGTCGACGATCACCTTCGCGGTGTTCATCAACGTGTCGTAATTCTCGTTGCTCTTCAGCTCCTTGACGATGATGATGTTCTTCTCGTCAACCGCCGTGATAAAATCCTTCGGCTTGCCCGCAAAGAGCGTTCTCACGGTCTCCAGAGCATTCGTGTCCTTCTCCGTCTTGGTCTCGATCAGATACACGACGCGGCGAGCCTCAACATCGATGTGAAGCTTCTTTGCGCGGTTGTAAATGTCCACCAGGAGAAGGTTGTCCAACAAAAGATTCTTGACGAAGTTGTCCTTGTCGAAGCGCTCCTTGTACGCAACCAGAAGGCTCTGCACATGGAATGCCGCCATCTTGCCGACTTTGTAATCGTCATCGGTGTCGCCCTTCGCCATCAGGACATACTCCAGCTGGTGGTCATCGTAGACCTTGAAAAACTGGAAGCCCTGAAGCACCTGACTGTCGGCCGGGGATCCGGCGAAATCAGCCGCGAGCGCATCGTACGACTCGGTGTTGCTCATCGTCGAAGCCAACAACTTTCCTTCGGTGTCCGTCACGCAGAGATCGACTCTCGTAATCGCCTTCATGCCGTCGATCGTGTTCTGCAGAATCTGGTTGGAAATCATTCTTGCTCCCTTCCTTTCCGCATGATGCCATGCGCCCCATAATCGGAGTTATTGTAACACAGAATCCACGATTTTTCAAGTGAAAAGGCTGTGAAGGCATGCGCTGCGGACGCAAGGTCGCGAACTCCCGCTCTTCCGTGCCGGTTACACAGAAAGAAGGCAAAATAAAAGGCCCCGCGGAAACCCGCAGGGCCTTGAAAAAGCTTAGGTAATGATCGGCGATCAGTGAGTGATGATCTGCTCGGTCTCCTTGTCGAAGATGTGCATCTTCGCAAGATCCATAGCGATCGTAACGGTATCGCCCGGTCTTGCAGTCGTACGAGGATCAACGCGTGCGGTGATATCGTAGTCATCAACTGCAAAATACAGGAATACTTCGGCACCGAGGAGCTCGTATACACGAACCGTTGCAGCGAAGGAAGACTCCGGATGAGCATTGATAAATGCCTCGTCATCCTTGATATCCTCAGGACGGATACCGAGAACGACTTCCTTGTCAACATAGCCGCCCTCAACAAGCTTCTTTGCTCTCGCCTCGGGAACGCGAATCTTGTTGTTGCCGAATACAAGATATACATTGTTGCCGTTTACGGTAACAACGGAATCCAGGAAGTTCATCTGAGGAGATCCCATGAAACCTGCTACGAACAAGTTGTTCGGCTTGTCGTAAAGGTTCTGAGGAGTATCTACCTGCTGGATGACACCGTCCTTCATAACGACGATACGGGTACCGAGCGTCATAGCCTCGGTCTGGTCATGGGTAACGTAGATGATCGTTGCCTCGAGTCTCTGGTGAATCTTGGAGATCTCGATACGCATCTGTACACGGAGCTTAGCATCCAAGTTGGAAAGCGGCTCGTCCATGAGGAATACCTTAGGGTTACGAACGATTGCACGACCCATGGCAACACGCTGTCTCTGACCACCGGACAGAGCCTTCGGCTTACGGTCAAGCAACTGCTCGATACCGAGGATCTTAGCAGCCTCGTTTACAAGCTTCTCGATCTGATCCTTCGGAACCTTGCGGAGCTTCAAACCGAATGCCATGTTATCATAAACAGACATATGCGGATACAAAGCGTAGTTCTGGAAAACCATCGCGATATCGCGGTCCTTCGGCTCAACGTCGTTCATCAGCTTGTCGCCGATGTAGAGCTCGCCGCCCGTGATCTCCTCGAGACCTGCAATCATACGAAGGGTCGTAGACTTACCGCAACCGGAAGGTCCTACGAAGATGATGAACTCCTTGTCCTTGATATCAAGGTTGAAGTCCTTAACAGCGACGAATCCGTTCGGATATGTCTTGTTAATGTTGATAAGTTTCAAACCAGCCATTACAAAAGCCTCCTAGTTATTTTTAACTTGACGCCCCACGTCCGCCGACGTGGTACCTGCTGATTATCATACACTACGAGTGCGAAAAAAACTATGTAGCAAATACACAAATTCGGTTTTCTACTTTTGTCTAATTTGCATAACCGATGTCATATTTCGCAAAATCATGGACTTTTTTACTAAAAAACCATTGGGATTCATCCCGCTTCATTGCTTTTTTTGTCATTCTTTGCTAAACTTTTTGAGAGAAAATCTTTCGGAAATGGGAGGCATTTTTCATGGAAACGATTGTAATTACCGGTGCCAGCGGCGATATCGGCTCCGCTGTAGCACTTCAGCTTGCAAGACAGGGCCGCAGACTGGCTCTGATCGGTCACAAAAACACGGAGGCACTGGAGCACACGGCCGAGGAGGCCGCAGCCCTGGGCGCCTACTGCCGGACCTACGCAGGCGACCTCGGCGACGAGAATTTTGTGCGCACGACCATGGAGGACATCCGCGATACGTTCCACCGGATTGACGGTCTCGTGCACGTCGCAGGCTACTCCAGCGCCGGTCTTCTGACGGACCTCACCTTCGAGGAATGGAACCGTCTGGTTTCGGCAAATCTGACGTCCGCCTACCTTTGCATCAAGCACGTTACGCCCGCCATGCTCCACCTGGGAGCCGGCCGCATCCTCATGATCTCCTCGGTCTGGGGCACCCGCGGCGCCTCCTTTGAGGCAGCCTACTCCGCCACCAAGGGCGGACTGGACTCCCTTACCAAGGCGATGGCGAAGGAGCTTGCGCCCAGCAACATCGCGGTCAACGCCCTCGCGCCCGGCATGGTCAACACGAAGATGAATGCCCGCCTCAGCGAGGAGGACCTGGCGTCCCTTGTGGAGGAGATTCCCGCCGGCCGCATCGCAGCCCCCGCAGAGGTGGCCGAGATGGTCGACCTGCTGCTGCAGGCGCCCCGCTATCTCACCGGCGAGATCATCGGCTTCAACGGCGGCTGGTTCTGATGCCTATCGGCCCCTGCTCCTTGTTCCGGGCTTCCCCGAAAAACAAAGGCGACTCATTTGCGAGTCGCCTATTTCATTTGCTCTTTGTTTTTCTGCAGCAGCAAACGATAGCCATTTTCCTACTGCTTGACGTAATATTTCGTCAGGAATTCCATGATTCCGATGGCTTCCTGCTCCGCAAGGGCATTTAGCGCGGCATCGGTCTTGATGAACTCGATGTCGGTGGCGTTGTCCATGTGGCAGCTCTCGACGATGACCGCGATCACGTTGTTCGCCGCGCCGTGGCGGCAGATCGCGTAGTAGTCCACGGGAACGCCGTTCTCATCCTTGGTGTCGTTGCTGTCGCGAAGCAGCGGACCGTTGTTTTTGATTCCCAGGGTCGCCAACCTCGAGAGGATGCATTCGGCGAGCTTCTCCGAGTTGTCATGGATGTTCGGCTGTTTGGAGATACACACCGTGGCGCCGCTCTTCTTGTGATTGTCCGATGCGTTTAAGTGCAGGCTGACCATGATGTCGGCCTTCTTCTCGGCCGCGAACTCGACGCGTTTTCGGAGGTCCTCGGTCAGGTCCTTCGAAAGGCCCTCGTCCGTGGTGCGGGTCATATAGACCGTGACATGGTCGTAGTGGGTCTCCAGATAATTCTTGAGCAGGGTCGCGCGCTTAAGATTCAGGTCCTTCTCCTTGCGTCCGTCAAAAGAGGAACCGACCTGCGAGCCGCCGTGGCCGGGATCGATCACGATGACGTACTCCGGGATCGGCGTGGGCGTAGGTGTTGCCGTCGGGTCCTTCTTCTCTCCCGGCGTCACCTCCCCGATCAGCTCGAGATCCTTGTCGCTCGCCTGATAGAGCGAGTCGTCCGGATCGTCGTAGTTTCCGACTTTTTTGTAATAATCGATTTCATTGTCCTTCGGCTTTTTTCCGCAGGCGCACACGCAAAGAGCGGCGCACAGCAGAAGGAAAGCCAGCAGGCTCTGCTTCTTCATAAACTGTCCTTTCTCCCTCATAACATAAAGCAAACTTCTACCGTCTCGAACGGATGATGACGATCGTGCCCGCGATCAGCGAAACCCCGAGAAGCGAAAGCACGATAGGCCCGAGCGGGCTCTTCGGCGCCTTGATGGGCGTAGGCTTCGGAGTCGGTGCCGGAGACGGGGTCGGGGTCGGAAGCGGCGTCGGGGTCGGCGTCGGGTCCGGAAGTCTGGTAAGTTTTACCTCCAGGCTGACCTCGTCGGAGGCCTCTGCCGGAATCGTCCACTCCATGATCTCCGAGGTCACATCACCCTCCACCGCGTCGAAGACATACTTCGGCGAGTTGATGATGAGCTGACACTCAATCGGAAAATCCTTTGCATACGTGCCGGTGAACACGCCTTCCTTGTAGAACGGGCTGTCCCCGGACACGGCCTGGCCGTTCACGTACAACGTTGCCGCCTCACCGTTGAAGGCCACCGTCAGAGTGCGGTATCCGCTGAACGTAAAATACTCTTCCAGCTGGTTGCGAATATTTTTCGCGCGGTGCTGCACGTAGTTATTCAAAAGCTCGATACCCTGACTCATGGTACCGGTCATCAGCTTCGTCTTCTGCATCGGCGCAAGCTCTGTGTACTCCTCCGCGAGCCATGCCACGACGGCCGACAGATTTTCCGGCGAAAAATCCGTGTTGAGCCGGTCCAGGAAGCGCGCTACGAAGCGGTTGCAGAAGCCCTGATTCTTGACCAGTGCGCGGAACAGAGCCGTGGCGCCGTCCTGATACGGATGGTATCTTCCGCCCTTCGACAGAAGGCCCTTGAAGATGTCGCGGGTGGCGCTGCTGCCGAACATTCCCCACGCATCCTCAGTGTCGTAGAGGATGTAGCGGAGCTTTCCGTCCTTGCCGAACTCCTCCGTGGGCGTGCCCAGATAGCGCCATGCCTTGCTGTTGTCGCCCGGCCAGTCCTCGTTGGCGCTGAAGATCTGCATGATATAGTAATCGATGAGATTGTCGATATCAAAATACTCTTCGACCTTGGCGAATTTGTCATCCTTGGAGAGGTCATTTTTCGTGATGTACTGGTAAACCGTGTTCCACCATTTGACCTGCTCTTTTGCGATGGCATCGGTCTCGGCATCGACGGAGCAGCTCATGCGGCCGTAGGTGTCGTAGGAGTACTCGTAGATGGCCACGTCCGTTGAAGCGACGTCATAGTGCTCCTTTATGTAGCGGTCGTCGATGCGCTCCTGCAGGTTGAAGAAGCCGTACAGCGTGCCGTTTAAGTAAACGACCACGGGCCGTCCGGCCTGATGGGCAACCTCCGTGTCCTTCATCAGGTAGTGCGTAAGGATGTCGCGGAACATGGTGTTGTCCGGCGACGGACCCTCGCTGCCGCCGTTTCGGAGGATCAGGCGCTTGTAGCCGTCAATCGGCTCCTCGTTCTCGTCATACGCGCCGACGATGGCTCCGTCCTCGAAGAAGGGATACTCGAATTTGTTGGCGGAATCGTACTCCGAGCGCGCGTACAGTCGCATGGATTTGATGCGGTATCCGCGGCTGGCGGAGCCGTGCACACGCATGCCGGCGTTCATGTCGAGCACAATTTCCTTGTTCACGAAATACGTCACGTGGACCGGCCGTTCCCAGGCCTTTCCGCGCTTCGCATAGTTTTTGAAAATACCGGTGGATGCGTTGTAGAGGTTGTCCTCGTCCGTGACCAGCGACCATACCGGAACGGAGAAGAACTCTTCAAACTCCAGTCCCACGAAATACGTTGCCGTCACGACCTCGGAGGGTTTTCCATCGGGCATCATGGCCATGCAACGAAGCACATGCGCCTTGGGCTGTCCCAGCTCGTCCGTGCACAGCGGCGAAAAACGGACCGGCTCCTTGTACACCCGGGTCGACGCCGAGCCGGGCTTCGGAACGCTTCCGTCCACCGTGTAGTAGATCACTGCGCCTTTTTCGGCGGTGATCTCCACCTCTATGATCTGCTTGTAAAATCCCTGCTCATGACTCAATTGAGGCGCAGCCGCAGCGGCCTTCTCCCCCTCGTCCGAATCATCCTCTCCCGCTGCCCCCGCAACGGAAAATGCGACCATCAATGCCGCGAAAAATGCTGCTGCAATCCAGCGCTTGCAAAGTTTCCAGTTCATGTGTTTGCTCTTGACTCCTCCTCATCGGGAATGACGCATTGCAGGAAGCTCATGGCTTCTTCCGGATAACCGAACGGCATCTTCGACGCCGAGGCCAGCTTGAAGACAAAGTTTGTCATTTCAAACTGCCCGCGTCCCTGATTCTCGCCGGATCCGACACCGATGACCGAGGATCCCTCGCATCGGATATTGACCGAAGAACCGTATATACGAACGTTGGCGGCGCCGACACGGTTGCCGATGCCGACACACCGCTTCGCACGCATCTCCGACTGGAACTCGCAGTCGCGCAGGCGGACCTGCGTCTTCGCGTGGGTGAGCGTTCCGATGCCGACCTGCGTGTCGCCCGAGGCGATGCATGCGATCTGCGCATTTTTCGCATCCACACGCGGTTCACCGTCGACAGAGCCGATGGCCACGCCGCGGTCGGAATTCACGCGCGCCAGGATTCGTGTATTTTGTATAGAGATCGGCGCAGTATTGCTCGAGGAGCCGATACCGACGCACTGCTCTCCGGTCATGGTCAGATAAAGATTTTTGCACCGGTCGATCCGGATGCCGACATCGCGGAGATATCCTCCTCCGATGCCCACGCACTCGCGCCCGTCGCCGTGCACGGTCAGCTCACCGTCCATGTTGATCGTGATCCGCCCGACGGACTGGTTGCAGTCGCCGCCGATGGCGAAGCTCCGGTCGGAGCTCACGTTAATGAACAGTTTGCCGTTGCCCTCGATGGAGAGCGAGGAGCTCTCGGGAACGCGGATGCCCGCATCCTGCAGGGTGACATTGCCGTCGATCACCAGCGTGACGTCGCTGCGGTTGCCGATCTCGATGCAGGGCCGCCGCTGGTAGGATTCCAGTTGCAGGCTCCGCAGATGGATGCGGCTCACGGTATTGTCCGGAACGTGCACCACGATGTCCGCGGGATGCTTCTGGTCGCCGACCAGGATCACGTCCGGCTTCGGCACGACGAGCTCGGTATAGCCGCCCATCACAAGCGGAAGGATCGGAACCTCGGACTCGCTGCCGATGATGTATGTCTTCTTCTGTCTGGTATTGATGTTGCGGAGGTTCATCCTCACGATGTCATCGCAGAGTTCCTTGGGAATCTCGCTCTGGAACCCCGCCTGCGGACGGCCGGTATAGTAGCCCTGCACCAGGTCGACCCCGAGGCGCACCACCGTGTTGAGTTCCTCTCTGGTCTCCACGCCCTCGGCGAGGGCCAGGAATCCGTTCTCGTGGGCAAATTCCACCGTATTCGAAACAAAATACTGCTTCTTGTTGTCCTCGTCCACCCCTGCGATCAGCACGCGGTCGATCTTCACGTAGTCGGGCGCGTAGTTTAAGAGGTTCGAGATGTTCGAGTAGCCCGCGCCGTAATCGTCGATGGCCAGCTGCATGCCGTGAGCGGCGCAGCGGGATTTGATGCGGGCGACCTGCTCCTGCGTCGCCTCCGTCTGCTCGGTGAACTCGATGACGATATTCGGAAGCACATCCTCGTACGTGGATGCCAGCTTCTCAAAATCCTTGTCGTTGATGAGCACGTTCGGGATACTGTTGATAAAGAGCTTCCGCCCCTTAAGCTCCGCGCTGTGCTCGCGATACAATGCCAGCGTGTTGAAGAACGTATGCCGCTCCACATCGTAGAGGCGGTCCAGCGCCTCCGCATGACGCAGGATGACCTCGGGCTTCATCACAATGCCCGACTCCGCGCGCATCAACGCCTCGTAGGAGTAGATGTCGCCGGTCTTCGCGTTGATGATGGGCTGGAAATAGTACGTGAGCAGGTTGTCATCCAGAACTCTCGTGACCTCGTTCCGCTCCTCCTCGTCGAAAAATTCGGTGCCGTTGCGGTCGCGGCGCTTATTTTCCTTATAGGTCTTCTTGTCGGCCAGCGCGCCCGCCGTGATGGAGACGATGTCCTCCTCGCTCAGCACATCCTCGCAAACCTTTGCGTATACGATGTCCACGCTGTAGGATTTTTTGTTGAAGTTGTTGTATGTCTGCAGGCGGGCCTTGAGGTTCGTCAAAAGCCCCGTCGCATCGTTGTCCGTATCATAGAAGCCGGCGATCACGAACTCATCGTTTCCGAAGCGTGCGCACAGATCGCGGTCGTTCATGGTGGTCTGCAGCATCTTCGTGAGAGTCATCAGCACCTCGTTGCCCTCGTCGCGGCCGTAGGTGTCGTTGATGGTGGAGAAACGCTCGATGTCCAGCGCGATCACACGGAGCTTCACCGCGCGGTTGCCCAGATGGCGGTACATTTCCGTCAGCGCACTGATGTAGCCCTTGTAGTTGAACAGACCGGTCATGGCGTCGCGGACCTGATTCTCCACGGTCATGTCGTCGTACATGTACCAGCGGCGCTGCGTCTCAAGGCAGTGCGCCAGCTTTCTCGTCCAGCCGCGCAGCCAGGGCGAGAATACCTGCGGGCTCCTGCCGTAGGTGATAACCTCGTAACCGAGAACGCGGTCCATGAAGTGAATGGATGCGACGTAAAATACTCTCGGATACGGACTCTCGCGGTAGAGCGCCGGAATCATGAACTTGCGGTTGAACTGCCGCCCGTCACCGTAGGTGCAGGCGTCGCGCTCATGGCAGATCGCAAGCTCAACCTTCTCCGTCAGATGGCGCTGCTGCTCGCGGTCGTGCAGTGCATTTTCATTTAAGCACAGGTAAAAGGCTTCGTAATCGCCGAGGTAGCCCGTGAACTTGTCGACAACTGCGAGGCACGTGCGGAAATCGGCCACATTGGTGACCTCTTCGCTCATGAAATTATACTCGGAAGGGAATCGCTCGTTCTCGTCCCGCAGAGACTCCAGCCACAGATTGGCGTAGGCTCCGCTCGAGTGACGAATGCAACCGCAGGAACCGCCGGGAATCAGCCGGCAGCTTCCGCCGCGGTGCTGCAGAAGGAACTGACTCTTGCCCTCCATCAGGGCAAGAAGCATGCGCACCGCATTTTTCGACATCTCGGTCGGATCGCGGTACACGGAAAGAAACTCCGCTTCGGAAGATTCCCTGTCCGCGCCGTAGCCGGCGATCAGGATGTCCTCCGGAACGCGGATATTGCGGCTTTCAAGGGCGCACACAAGCGCCGCCGCACACTCATCGGAAACACAGATGACGGCGTCGGGAAGTCCCGCGGGATCCTCGCACAGGGTCTTCGCGATCTCCTCCGCCGAATGAATCCAGAAACCGCCCGTGAAAAATTTCTCCGGGTCGGCCTCCAGGCCGCGCTTGTTCATCGCCTGCAGAAAATCCTCCTGCAGGGCGCGGTCAAAGGGCACATCCGAGCCGCGCTCGCCGGTGACAAGCAGAATCTTCCTCGCCCCATGCCGCGTGGTCAGATGGTCGACCAAAAGCTCCATCCCGTTCTCGCGCCCGAAGGGCACGCTGGGAAAGCCGTACTCATTTTCATACTCCAGGCATACCACGGGCTTGTCAAACTCCCGCTCAATGCGCCGCATGACGTCCTTCTGGGCGTTCATGTAATATGTCGTCGGATATACGATCAGGCCGTCCAGCTCCTCGAGGTTCATAACCTCGTAGACCGAGCACTCCGCCTCGGAGTAGTCATCGTTCATGCCGGCCTTGCACAGCGTCGTAAACGTAACGACATCGATATCGTTGCTCAGCAGCTCCTTCTGTACCGCGTACAGGCACTGCCGAAAGAATTTGTGATGTGCGTCGGAGATCAGGACTCCGACGATTCTTCGCCTCTTACCCATTGCGCAACCTCCCGCCCGCGGCGCGCACACGCACGCGGACTTCGCGAATCTGCGAATTCTCTGAAATATCATATCTATGATATCATATCGAGGTGAAAAATGCAAAAGAATCAGTTACGGTCTCTTATAATACTGCTTGCCCAGCGGAGCCTCGCCCAGGAGCTCGGACATGGTCACGAACTCGTAGCCCTGCTGCGTCAATTTTTCGAGGATGATGCACAATGCATCGTACGAATTGTCGTAGATCTCATGCATCAGAATGATCTTGCCCGGCGCCACGGTCCGGAGGACGATGTCCACCGTCTTCTGGACGTTGGCCTGACGCTCCTCCTCGGTCTTGCGTCCCTTGTTCTTCCAGTCCTCGGAATCCACGGACCAGTTGATGACATAGAGAGGGCTCTCCTCAATCTGCTTTTTAGTGATGCGTCCGCCCGGCGCGCGGAGATACTTCGGTGCCACGCCCGTCCACTCCAGAATCGCGTCATAGGTCTTGTCGACCTCCTCGTGGTACTCCGCATCGGAAATGCTGTCGTAGTACTTGTTGTGCGTCCACGCGTGGATACCGATCTCCATGCCGGCCTCCGCCGCTGCCTTCAGCTGCGGACCGGTGGTCTCGTTGATGCGGTTTCCGACCACGAACCAGGTCGCTTTCGCGTTGTACTCCTGAAGCTTCTCCACGATCAGCGGCGTCAGCTTATAGTACGGGCCGTCGTCGAAGGTGAGCGCCACAAGCTTGCGCCCGTCATCCGGCGTAGGCGTCGGCTTCCCGGGTTCCGGTGTCGGTCCCTGCGTAGGCGTCGGTGTCGGCGTTGCCGTGGGTTCCGGTGTCGGCGTCGGGCTCGGACTCGGCGTCGGAGTCGGCGACGATGACGGCGTCGGCGTAAGCGTCGGTGTCGGTGACGGTTCCGCCTTGCCGGAATTCGGATCCCGAATGATGCAGAACCACAGAATGGCCGCGATCGTGCCGATGATAACCACGGCGCCCACGGTCAAAAGGATATGCTCCACCTTCCGGATATGTTTGATACGTTTTCTCTGCTCGGCAGTCAGGCGGGATCTGCCCCTCTGTTGCCCTCTGCTCTGCTGGCTGCCATGCTGGCTGCTGCGCTGACCGCTGCTGCGCGGTCCTCTGTTTGGTCCTGTATATCGATCTGCCATAAAAATACTCCCTGCGGAGCCACGCACAGGCTCCGGACTGCTTTCCCCGCTCGAAAAATGCTTGCATTTTCCCCGTAAATGCATTATACTGTCCCCAGACATGCAGATATAGTACATCGGTAGTATATCAGCTTCCCAAGCTGAGGAGGCGGGTTCGATTCCCGTTATCTGCTCTATCGTGCCTTCCCGTTTCCGGGAGGGCATTTTTCACACTTTTCCAAGCACTCGATTAGTATACTGCAATCAAAGAGTCTTTGCAATATTTTTTCAAGTATCCATTTACTTTTTTTGCAGAAATCGATATAATGATTGCGCCAAGAAACATACATCATTCGGAGGGCACCATGGGAGAATATTCCACATCCACCGGCTCCGCTGCCGGTGACAGCGGCGTTAAGCGGATTCCGATGAATTCCGTCTGGACGGCCGTTGAAAATTGCTTGTCGAAGAAGGATTACACCACGGCGAAGGCCGTGCTTGCCGAGGCCGGGCGCGAGGCCGCCTCCTACGGCGATCTGTCCGGCGGTCTGCAGGTTCTCCACGAGCGCATCGCGCTGGCGCGCAAGCTCGGGGATTACGCCGAGTGCGACGTGCTTTGCAACAAGGCAAATGAGCTGATCACGCATCTCTCGATGCAGTCGACTCCCGCCGCAGCGTCCGTCTTCATCAACATCGCGGACACGCTGATCGCAGAGGATCGTTACCGCGACGCGCTGCACTATCTCACTCCCGCCCGCGACATCGCACGGGAGAACCGTGAGAACGGCTGCGAAGTTCTTCTGGCGAGCGCGACCAACAGCATGGGCGTCGCCCTCACAGCCATCGGTGAGTATGAGAAGGCAAAGGAATGCTACGAGGAGGCGCTGGCCATCCTCCTGACGCAGCCCGAACACGTGATTGACACCGCTGCCACCCACATCAATCTGGCGCATCTGATGAACGCCTGGACCGGTGACGACGAGGAGGTCAACACGCACCTCATCACGGCTTTTAAGCTTCTCGACGGCAAGGACCTCGAGCATGACTACCGCTACGCGGACGCATGCCTTCGGTTCGCCGAGAGTTTTGATTTCTTCGGTTTCTTCCTCTACAAGAACCAGCTGCGAAAGCGCGCGGCTGCCGTATACGGCGAGAACGAATAAGACTTCACTGCGGCAGATCGGCTCTTCGGTCTGCCGCGCTTTTTTTCACATTTTCCAATTCACAGGAGAAAAACCATGAAGATTATGTTGGACCATCTGACCAAGCGGTTCCCCAACCGGAACAAAAAGATTCGCGAGGACGTCATCGCCGTCAACGATTTCACGTTTGAGATTCCCGACGGCAAGCTCATCGGCCTTCTGGGGCCGTCCGGCTGCGGCAAGAGCACGACCCTGAACCTGATCAGCGGTCTCGAGATGCCCTCCTCCGGACGCATCTACTTCGGCGACACGGACGTCACCGACGTGCCTGCGGAGCACCGCGGCGTCGGCCTGGTGTTCCAGAATTACGCGCTCTACCCTCACCTCACCGTCCTTGACAACATCATGTTCCCTCTGGGAAATCTCCGCGGCAGCGAGAAGCTCACGAAGGAGCAGATGCGCGACAAGGCGATGGAGGTTGCGAAGCTCGTCCAGATCGACGAACTGATCGAGCGCCGTCCCAAGGAGCTCTCCGGCGGCCAGCAGCAGCGCGTCGCCATCGCACGCGCCCTTGTGAAAATGCCCTCGGTTCTTCTCCTCGATGAGCCGCTCTCCAACCTCGACGCACGCCTGCGCCTGCAGACCCGCGAAGAGCTTGCGCGCATCCAGCATGAGACCGGCATCACCACCGTCTTCGTCACCCACGACCAGGAGGAGGCCATGAGCATCTCCGACCAGATCGTTGTCATGAAGGACGGCCTGTTCCAGCAGATGGGCAAGCCGCAGGATGTCTACGATCATCCGGACAACCTCTTCGTCGCCAAATTCCTCGGCACCCCGCCGATCAACGTTTTCGAGGGCACCGTGAAGGACGGCAAGCTCTTCGTCGGCGACGAGGCAATTCTTTCGCTTGCGCTTGATAACAGCGAAGTTCCCGTAGAGGGCCGCAAGGTCTTCGTCGGCATCCGGCCGGAAGGGTTCATCCCGGCGGAGGACGGTGAATTTTCCGTGAGCCTGTCAAAGATCGAGGTCATGGGCCGCGACACCTCGGTGGTGGCAACGCACCCCGCAGCGCAGGCCGCGAGCATCCGCGCCATCATCGCATCGGACGCGCCCGTAAATGCGAAGGACGGCACGGTCCGCTTCCGCATCAAGCCCGCCAAGCTGCATCTCTTCGACACAGCGGATGAAACCCGCATCGATTTTCATGTGATCTGACGGAGGTCCCCATGAAAGAAAAACTGCGACAATACAAAGCCTGGCTCTATCTTCTGCCGGCCATCCTCTTCCTCGGCATCTTCATGGTCTATCCGCTGGTGGATGTCGTCGTGTACTCCTTCGAGGAAGGGTTCAACTTCGTGACGCGCACCTCGCAGGGCACGGGCTTTTTCAACTACTCCTACGTTCTCCACGACCCGTACTTCGTGCAGGCCCTGAAGAACACTTTCCTCATTGTGATCATCACGGTTCCGGTGTCGACGGGCTTCGCGCTTTTGCTTTCGCTCGCGCTCTCGTCCATCAAGCCTTTGCGCAACCTTTACCAGACCGTGTATTTTCTGCCCTATGTGACCAACACTCTCGCGGTCGGTCTCGTGTTTATGGTGCTCTTTAAGAAGACCGCCTACACCGACGGTATGGTGAACCTTCTGCTGAACGCCTTCGGCGCGCCCTCGGTGGACTTCATCGACGGCCCCTACTGGGCGAAAATGCTCGTCATGTGCATCTACACCGTCTGGGTTGTTCTGCCCTTCAAGGTGCTGATCCTCACAAGCGCCCTGGCGTCAGTCAACCCCGACTATTACAAGGCCGCCCGGGTGGACGGCACGAAACCGTCGCGCATTTTCTTCAAGATCACGCTTCCGATGATCTCGCCGATGGTCTTCTACCTGATCATCACCGGCTTCATCGGCGCATTCAAGGCCTACAGCGATGAGGTGGCCCTGTTCGGCACCGACTTGAACGCAGCCGGCATGAACACCATGGTCGGCTACGTCTACGACATGCTCTACGGCGCTTCGGGCGGCTATCCGTCCTACGCCTCGGCTGCCGCGCTTTTGTTGTTCCTGATCGTCCTCACGATCACCTGCATCAACCTCATGGTGAGCAGGCGCAGCGTGCACTACTAAGAAGGGAGGAAATCGTATGGCTACGGAAAATGCAACCTTTTCGGGCACTGCCTCCACGGACTTCACGGGCGCAGTAAAGCGCAGACGGATCATCCGCCAAGCGCTTTTGTACCTCTTCCTCACCGTCTGGGCCGCCGCGGTTTTGTTCCCGTTCTACTGGATGGTGCTCACGTCCTTTAAGACGCAGGCCTCCTACAACAGCGAGCAGCGCCCGAAATTCTACGTTTCGGCGCCGACCACGGAAAATTACAGCGAAGCATTTACCGCGGTACCGCTGGCCAGATACTTCGGCAACACTCTGGTGTACACGGTCGTCACCACGGGACTTATGATGGTGGTGATCATTCTGGCGGCATTTGCCTTCGCAAGACTCGAGTTCAAGGGCAAAACTCTGGTGTTCACGCTGTTTTTGAGTCTGATGATGATCCCCAACGAGCTGGTCATCATCACCAACTATGTGACCATCACGGAGTGGAACCTGCGAAACTCCTTCCCCGGTCTGATCCTGCCGTCGATCACGTCGGTCTTTTACATTTATCTTCTCAAGGAGACCTTTGAGCAGATTCCGAACGAACTCTACAAGGCCGCAAAGGTGGACGGCACTTCGGACTTCAAATACCTGCGCCGCGTCATGATCCCCATCGCGCGGCCCACTCTGGTGACCATCGCCATTCTGAAGGTCATTGAGTGCTGGAACTCCTACGTATGGCCGCGGTTGATCACCGACAAACCCGAATACTTCCTGGTGTCCAACGGTATCCAGGAGATCCGCGAGCACGGCTTCGGCCGTGACAACATCCCCGCCATGATGGCTGCGGTGGTCGTGATCTCCATACCGCTGATCGTGCTCTTCCTTGTCTTCCGCAACAAGATCATGGAGGGCGTTTCGAGAGGAGGTACGAAAGCCTAAATGAGACTACTCATTTCATCTGCTCGTTTCACTCGCCGATTCAATGAGGGCGATGAGACTGCAATGCAGTCTCATCGCTCAGCCGCACTCGGCTGCGGCGGCGCCTTGCCTCGCGCACGGCGGGAAGGTTCCTGCGCACGGCGGTTCGTTGCCCTTCTGCTTTCTTTGATGCTCTGCGCGGCGCTGCTCTCCGGCTGCCACGGCGGCTCGTCGCAGGGTGAATTTGCCGTGCCGGAGAACGTCGATCTGACGAAGGAGTACAACATCTCCTTCTGGGCGAAAAATGACAACAACCAGACGCAGGCGGAGATCTACAAGCAGGCCATTAAAAACTTCGAGGCGCTGTACCCGAACATCCACGTGACCATGAAGACGTACATGGATTATCCGTCCCTGTACCGCGATGTCATCACGAACATCTCCACCGACACGACGCCGAATGTGTGCATCACGTACCCCGACCACATCGCGACGTACATGCAGGGCACCAACATCGTCGTGAAGCTCGATGATCTGATGCGCGACCCGCATTACGGTCTGGGCGGCAGCGAGGTGCGCTTCGACGCTCCGACGCAAAATGAGATCGTCGGGAAGTTCCTCGAGGAGTGCCGCATCGCCGACGGCCAGTACGCGCTGCCCTTCATGCGCTCCACCGAGGCTTTGTACATCAACAAGACCGTACTCGAGGCCACCGGCTACACGCTGCCGGAGAAGGTCACCTGGGACTATGTCTGGGAGGTCTCCGAGGCCGCCCTCGCGAAAAATGCAAACGGCACCTACAAGGCCAACGGCCAGACGACGCTCATCCCCTTCATCTACAAGTCCACCGACAACATGATGATCTCGATGCTCCGCCAGAAGAACATCGATTACACGGACGCAAACGGCCATATCCTCATGTTCAACGATGACACCGCCGAAGTTCTGAAGGTGATCGCGGAGCACGGCAAAAACCGCGCATTTTCCACCTTCGGAATCTCGAGCTACCCGGGCAATTACTTAAATGCCAACCAGTGCATCTTCGCGGTGGATTCCACCGCGGGCGCAACGTGGATGGGCAAGGACGCCCCTAACCTCGACATTCACAGCGAGGATGTGGCGGACTTTGAGATCGTCGTGACGGAGATCCCGCAGTTCGACACGGAAAATCCGAAAATGATCTCTCAGGGGCCGTCATTGTGTCTTTTCAACAAGAGCGACCGCGGCGAGGTCGTGGCATCGTGGATTTTCCTGCAGTACCTTTTGACGAACGAGGTGCAGATCGCCTACTCCCAGACAGAGGGTTACATCCCGGTGACGACGAAGGCACATGAGTCCGACGAGTATCAGGCGTATCTCGCGGCGGAGGGCTCCGACACCGACCTGCACTACTCCGTGAAGATTCAGGCTGCGAAGCTTTTGCTCAAAAACATCGAGAACAGCTTCGTGACGCCGGTGTTCGCCGGCTCCGCCTCGGTTCGCGAGGCCGCCGGGGAGCTGATCGAAAATGTCACCAAATCCGGCCGGCGCCGCATCACCGTGGACGACTCGTACATTCAATCGCTCTACAAGGATGTGTCCGCACTGAAGCACCTCGACCAGATTGTTCCCACCGAAGCTTCCGCCGATACAGGCGAGGAAAAGCCCGCGGCAAAGGTCACCGCAAAGGACCTCGGAGCGATGCCTGCGGCCAGCAAAATACTGCTGATCATACTGCCGGTCACGTGGGTTCTTTTGGGCGGATTTGTTGTCTACGAGAAGAAAAAGCGACAAAAACAGGCCGGAAAAGCATGAAATCTTCCATGTTTTTTCTATTGCCATTTTTCGTGATATCGCTATAATAAGTGTGGTTGCAGGCGTTCGGGAAGGAAGTGTCCCGATGGTTTTGCACCGCGCAAAGTTTTTTAGTTTTTCACTTTTATGAAGGAGAATTACCATGAAGAAATTACTGGTTCTGGTTACGGTTCTGGCTATGGTTCTCGCGTTGACCGCATGCGGTGACAAGAAGAACAACACCACGCCGGCGACTGAGGCACCTACCGCTACGACGGCTCCTACCCCTACCGAGGCAGAGGCTACTCCTACACCCGAGGCTACCCCTACGGAGGCTCCGGTAAGCAACGTTATGAGCCATGCAGACTATGTCGCTGCTTCTGTTGACGATCCGGTTATCATCGAGGCTTACGTTATGGATACGCAGAGCTGGTATAAGGACGAGATCACCATCTACGCAGCTGACAAGGACGGCGCTTACTTCATCTACAATGCAGCCTGCTCCAAGGAAGATTCCGAGCTTCTCACTCCCGGCAAGAAGATCCACGTTGAGGGCTTCAAGTCCGAGTGGTCCGGCGAAGTTGAGATCACGGATGCCAAGATTACGTTCCCCGAGGGTACTGACGAGTTCATGCCGCAGCCTTTCGATGTAACCGCTCTCATCGGCACGGATGACCTTGCGAAGCATCAGAACGAGCGCGTTGTCTTCAAGGGCATTACGATCACGGCTCAGGACGACGGCGCTGCATTCAAGTACAAGAACGCTGAGGAGAAGACCGATGACCTTTACTTCAAGGGCACGGTTGACGGCAAGGAAGTAAGCTTCTGCGTCGAGTTCTATCTCCGCGGCAAGGACACCGACGTTTACAAGGCTGTTGAAGGTCTCAAGGTCGGCGATACCGTTGATGTTGAGGGTTACCTCTACTGGTACAACGGTGCTAACCCGCATGTAATCGGTGTAACCGTGAAGTAATCATTTTCGAAATGTAACACGACATTTGCAGCGCTCCGGCTCCGGCCGGGGCGCTGTTTTCATTTCTGCTCTCTTTACACTTTTTCTCCGCAGGCGTATAATATGAGAAAGGCCCTGTGAAGCATTTCGGGGGAAGTCTTCGCAGGTAAATAAGGAGAAATGTTATGATCACAGTTGATATCAGCACCATCGACGAACTGTTGCAGTTCGTCAAGGCTCTCTCGGACCGCCACGGCGCCGAGACGCGCCTCTGGTACCGCGGCGAGGACAATTCCGCCCTCACGCTTGTTCCGTCCATTCAGCGAAGCGAGAAGCGCCTTGCGATGGAGCGCTTCCTCTCCAACGATTTCTACGTCCGCGCCATGCAGATTTTCAACAATCCGCCGGAGAAGCACAACTACGCGCACTGGGTGGCTCTCATGCAGCACTACGGCCTTCCCACGCGAATTCTGGACTGGTCACGGTCGCCTCTGGTGGCTGCATTTTTCGCAACGGAGACATACCTCTCCTCGGACAGCGACGGCTGTGTCTGGGTGCTCGTTCCCGACCGCTTCAACGAGATGGAGGGCTTCGGCCGCTGCATCTACCCCATCGACGCGGACACCGCTCAGGAGATGCTCCTGCCGGCTTTCAAGCACCTGCATCACAACCCTGTCCTCGAGGACAAGATCTTAGCGTGTGCCTCCACCGACCGCAACCTGCGCATGTACACGCAGCAGTCGTGTTTTACGGTCCACAACTCGCTCCGCAAACTCGAGGACATCTGCGACGAGCACATGCTCTACAAGATCATCATCCCGAAAGAGCACAAGCGCTACTTCATCGAGAGCCTGCGTGTGCTCGGTATCACGGAGGGCTTCATCTATCCCGACCTCGAGCACATCTGCCGCGACCTGCGGCGGTTCTACGACCTGTGATGTGACCCCCTCTTAAACGGCGCCCCGGAATATGAATCCTTCGGAAAAGGAAAAGCGGCAGAAGCCCCGAAAAGCTCTGCCGCTGTTTTTGTCTCTGTCTTTATTTCTGTCTTAATTTCCGTCCTGCGAAGATCACTGTTTTTTCCAGTATGCGTACTGGCACGCGTATTTATCCTCGCCGCTCCAGTAAACCTCGTACAACGTCTGGTCGTGGTGCATCCACAGCGTGAAATAATAGCCGGGATGTTTCTGATCCTCAAACTCAATGACCCACGGATAGAGGGCCGGATCATGGTCCCACTTCGGGGCCGGCGTGAATTTTGCGTTGACCGCAGGCATCACACCTCTGCTGTTATCAACGACCTGCTGCTCGCCGACCATCATAAACTCCCAGCGGCGCTCGATTCCTTCCTTCTCACAGTCGAATTCCCAGCCTTCCACTTCGCCGTACTGGGCGATCCAGACGCCTCCCAGCGACTCAAGGATATCCTCGGGAACCACGAATTTGAAAGGATTGGTCGAATAGAAGCTCAGGTACTTGTTAAACAGGCCCGTGTACGTCGTATGCTCGATGTATTCGCCCTCGAAGACGGAGATGCCGTCCCCGTAACCGACCGTCGTGTACTTGTCGATCTGCCATGCGTTGTAGCGGTCCTCGTAGTCCTTCTGCGAGCACTCATCCTCGTTCACATAGTAGTGAATCTCGGGACCCGAGCCGGTGTCGATCTCCGACCGCAGGAACTCAAACGCCGTGATCATCTCCGTGCCGTTTAAGAGATTTACGGAGGTCCAGCTCTGTCCCATGCCGGCGTAGGTGCTCACGATCGTGTGGCACTTAGGCATGTACGTAAACGTTCCGAACTCGCCGTAGGAGCCCAGCTCCTTCACGCCCTCTCCGTCATACATGCAGACGGTGACCGTGTCGACGTGCGCAGCGCCCTCTGCCCACCAAAGCTCCGGCGTCTCGTCGGAGTTGATGAAGCAAAGCCCGTAGTGAAGATCGACACCCTCGGCGAGCTCCCAGCATTTTTCGTCCAGATATTCGGCAAATGCAAGCAGCGCCTTGTTCGGCCGGTCGCACATATAGTCGTCAATCTCCGGCAGGGGTTCCGGCAAAGGCAGCGGCGTCGGGGTTGCGGTGGCCGCCGTCGTCGGCGTTGCCGTCGGTGCGGTTGTCGGCGTCGCAGCGCCCGTCGGTGTAGGCTCGGCGCTCGGTTCTGCCGTGGGCGTCGTCTCCGGCGTCACTTCTCCGGTCGGCGTAGCTTCCGCGGTGGGCGTCACGTCGTTCTTCGGGCTCCCGGGCACCGTTGTATTTCTCTTCGTCGGCTTACTGACGTCGCAAGCCGCCATCGAAATGACCAGCAGCGCGCACAACAGCAGGCAAAAGCTCTTTCTCACTCTCAGAATCGCTCTCATCTTATGTTCCTCTTCTACACTCATTACGCGAAATCAATTCTTCTCAAACATCTTGAAGAGATCGTCCTCATATGCGCCGTTCACGGTCGCCGTGCAGATACAGAAAACACCGTTGTCATAAACGGCCCGGAATGCAACCACGATGCGGGCTCCCGCTCCCGAGAGCACCAGACAGTCGTAGGACTCGCCTGCGATCGTGCGGTGATCCGTAGAAAAATTCATCTGCATACCGATCTTGCCGTAAGACACGTTGAATTTTCCGTCGCCGAACATCTTGCGGAACTCCTCCTCGGTGTTGCTCATATCCGGCTTGCACTCGCGCGTAAACACGTAGCAGTAGGATTTGCCGTCCTTCGAGGCGAAGGCAAACGGGACGTCAAAACCATCCGTCTTCTGGTTTTTTGTATCGATGATATAGTCATCGGGAACCGTGACCTTGACCTTTGCCCACTTGTTCGTGTATGTGCGTCCGTCCACCTCGCCGGTGGTATACTTGCGGTTGTGGCGGATGATCAACACCGCCGCTACCGCGCCGACGATGAGCACGATAATGACCAAAAGAACGATCAAAGTTGAATTTCCCTGGTTTTTCTTTCTCTTCATGAGGTACCCCCTTGCGCGTTTTGCACGCGTTGTTTATTTGCTGCGCTTCTTCAGTAAAACGATCATGATGATCAACACGATCAAGATCAATCCCCCGGGGATGCTGAGCATCCACCACTGGAATTCCAGCGGGCCGTTCGAGGAGCTGCCCTTGCTGCTCTCCTTCTTACCGTCATCTTTGCCGTCGCCCTCCGGTGTCGGAGTGATGTCCTCCGTATCTGCAGGCGTAGGCGTGATCTCGGAATCGACCGGCGTCGGCGTGAACTCCGAATCCACAGGCGTCGGTGCCGGTGTCGCCGTAGGCGAAGGTGTCGGTGTTGCCTCGGGAGTCGGTGTCGGCTCCGGCGTAGGTGTCGACGTAGCGGTGGGCTCCGGCGTAGGCGTATTCGTGGGCGTCGGTGTGTTCGTCGGCGTTGCCGTAGGCTTCGGTGTCAATTTCAGGATCTCATCGTGCGTATAGAACGTCACATAGAAGATTTCCGACTGCACGTAGTTTCCGCTGTTTTTGGAGTAAAGGACAAATCCCTTGTCTCCTGCCGTGTTGTACAGGCCGTCGCTCTCGCCGTACTGTACGAGAGCGCAGTCAAGGTTCATCGGGATCGTGTCGCCTTCCATCTTCACGGTGTAGTTTTCGGTTTCGTAGGTCTCGGTGACCATCTCGATCTTCATTCCCGTGAAATCAAGCTTCTTGGTGTTCACCTCGTAGATGCACTTCGTCGGCTCCTTTGACGATGATGATCTCCTTCAGGACTTCCTTGAACTCAACCTTGAAGACATTCGAGGAAAATGCCTCTCCGTCAACGAACACCTGGCACATGTAATAGCTGACCCCGAGTTTTGCAGGAGGAACAAGCGTCCGTTCGGTCTGCGGGCTGTCAAAATAGTCCGCCCGGAACGTGGTTGGATCGTTCGTGGTGCCGCCGATCCAGTTGTAGGTCATCTTGTATCCGTGGCTTTCCTTCGCCTTGCACTCGATCACACCGCCTTCATAGTAGAACACGGCGTCCGGAATGTGCTCGATGTAAACATCCGGACTGGCTTTAGCGACCTGCGACATGGCCGGCAGCATGATCGCCAGACAGCAGATGATGCTGAGGACCATCCTCACTTGTTTTCTCATATCATTTTCCCTCCAAATATCACTCTGCATCAAATATGCAAATTCATAGTAATTATACTGTTATTACACTGGATTATCAACTGTTTCCACACAAAAAAGGTGACAAAGAAGCTACCCTTCTGTTGTCACCCAAATGCTCTTTTTGTGTTTTCGGTGACATGGGGTCAATCCCCATGTCACCTCTCACATATTACGCACAAAACCTCTACGGTTTTTTCGCATTATCGCCTGCGGAGAATCTTCACCGTCCCCACGACAACTCCCGCGATCAACGCCGCCGGCACAAGTGCCAGGAGCCATACCGCATAGTCGCCGGCGGACTTGCCCTTCTCCGCCGTGTTGTCCTCCGTCGTGTTGTCCTCTGTCACGTTGTCCTCATTCGAGCTTTCCTGACTCTCCGGATCCTTATCCGCCGAAGGCGTCAGATTATAATGCACCTCGTAGGTGCCTGTCGGAGTCGGTTCTAAGGTCGGCGTTGCCTCAGGAGTCAGTGTTGGCTCCGGTGTAGGCGTCTCAGTTGCTGTTGGCTCCGGTGTAGGCGTCTCAGTTGCTGTTGGCTCCGGCGTAGGCGTCTCAGTTGCTGTTGGCTCCGGCGTAGGCGTATATGTCGGTTCCGGAGACGGTGTCGCCGTAGGTGCCTTGGTCGGTGCCTTGGTCGGTGCCTTCGTCGGTGTCTTGGTTGGAACCGGCGTAGGCGGTTTCGTCGGAACCGGTGTCGGTGGTTTGGTAGGCACCGGTGTTGGGGTCTTCGTCGGCACAGTGCCATCAGCAATTATCTGGAATGTCTTAGTAATCGAGCCAGTATATTCTCCGATTCCTGTAACTGTAAAACTTGCTGTTCCAGGACCGATATTATTCTCGTAGGAAATTGTGTAGTCTTTGCCAAGTTTCAGTTCAATTCCGTTGACTGTGATCGTAAGATTTATCGTTATCTCAGCGCCAACATATCTTTGATCCGGTATATCCGAGAACTCCAACCCACCCAAATCTATCTTTGAAACGACCGGTGAATCGCCTTCAACCTGCTTCGTCAACTCTCCGTCTACCGCTGATGTTTTACCTGCTCCACTGTTCGTCCGTCCGAATTCCTGCACATAATAGTGTTGCTGATTCACAATAACATGTGCCACTCCGACGCAAGTAAAGCCGCTGTATAACATATTCCGACGATGTCCCTGTCCTGAATAAGACTCGTTCTCCTCGCAAAATGCTTTGAACGCCGCCTCATCAGAACCATAACCACGCGCGATGTTCTCCCCATTCGAAGAAGTTCCGTTAATGCTTAACGTACTCCAAGCCGTTCCATTCGGACGAGTATGGGAAAAACTCACCGCAATCTCCACCGCACGTTGCATTGCGACCTGCTCTAGATTGTAATCGTATGTTAATTGAGGGAGTCCTGTTAGATCAACTCGGTTTCCTTTCTCATCCAGTTGCCATGCGTTGCCGTCCTGACGCAACTTGTTTATCATGCCCAGAACTGTTCTGGCGGATGACTGCTGAAACTTGCCTGTAACCGAGATCACATCCGCCCTCGCCACCTGCGTTACATTGGGCAGACAAAAAAGCACAGCCATGATGATCGCAATAACACGCGCAGAACGCTTGATTGAAGTGAAATTCATCATAGCCGCACCTCCTTAAAACAATTGTTGCACTGTTCCATCGAAGACAACCACTTTAGAAAAGTATAACTGATTTGAAAAAGCATGACAAGTGTGCAGAACGCACTTTTCTTTTAAAAACAGTATTCCCGTAAGATTGCATGATTTGCCGTCATTCTGCGCATCACTTCATCAACTTTGCTTTTCCTCATTATGAAAAACCGCAAAGGAAAACTCAACCTTTTTTGGATGAACGACACCTTTTTTTGATGAACGACATGGTTTTCGGGATGACAATGCATTTTTGCGCAAATATCACGAGGAAATTCCGCTGAAAATGAAGACTCCCGCCCCTCCGCGGTCTATGCTTTGGGGTTGCATGCCGCATGAAGGACGGGAGAGACATCCTGGAGGGGATGTTTTGGAAATGCCGTAGTTCAGCTTTCCGCAGGTATTACCTTGAGGAGTGTTTTAAATTGCATTTTTCTTGATGTAATCGACCAGCTCGTCAACTTGCGCGAAGGCCAGAGCGACCACCGTGTCCGCAGCGCCGTAGTAGATGGCGATGCGGCCGGTCGCTGCGTCCGAAAGCGTAGCGCAGGGGAAGCAGACGTTCGGAACGTCGCCGACACACTCGTACGCGGTCTCGGGGTGAAGCAAAAACGGCTTGCAGCGGTAGAGAACCTTCCACGGCTCGTCGCGGTCCAGGATCGCGCCGCCGATGGAGTAGATCATGCCGTTGCAGGTAGTGCCGACACCGTGGAAAATGAGCAGCCATCCCTCATCGATCTCGATCGGGATCGGGCCGGCGCCGACCTTGGTCCATGCCCAGCCGGTGGGGCTCATCACGTGATGGTGGCAACCCCAATGAACCATGTCCGGGCTCTCCGAGAGGAACATCTCACCGAAGGGCGTATGTCCGTTGTCGGACGGACGTGAGAACATCATGTATTTGCCGTTGATCTTGCGCGGAAACAGCACACCGTTGCGATTATAGGGAAGGTATGCGTCCGGCAGGCGGTAAAACGTCTTGAAATCGTAGGAGTATGCGACGCCGATGGTCGGGCCGAAGCCGCCCTCGAAGGGGCTGCACCACGTCACATAGTAGCGGTCCTCCAGAAAGCACACGCGCGGGTCGTAACCGTATGCGAGGCCGACGCACTCTCCGCTCTTCTCGCAGAAAAGCTTGAGCGGCTCATGCTCGATCTCCCAGTGGATCGCATCGCTGCTCTTGCCGAGGAAGAGCTGCTGCTCCATTGCCTTGTTGTCGCTGCGGAACACGCCGACGAACGCGCCGTCCTTGGCGATCACCGCACTGTTGAAAATACTGTTCGCGGAAGGAATGTCATGTCTTCCGACGATGGGATTGTTGTCATATCTCCAGATAGGGTCCGTGCATCCCGCCGGGCGATCCTGCCACGGGATGTTCGGAAGATTCGAACCGATGATCATTCGGATTCTCCTTTCAAAATACGCCCATACGGCGCTGTCAATACCAGTCATATTGAGTGTAGCATTTTCCGCAATGCTCTGCTATAATGAGGATAATAAAAAAATCGTACGTTTCTATCATCCCCCGATTCGTCGAAAAATGCACCTGCCCCACGCGACGCGCCCGCAGGAAGGAGTTCTTATGCCGCAACTGTTTGAATACATCGATACCCTCAACCAGCCCTACGAGGCTTTCTGGGTGGATTCGCACAACATCAACGACCCCACGAGGCCGCACTGGCACTACTATGTCGAGGTTATCTACATCGAGATCGGCGATCTGTACGTCGAGTGTGAGGAGCACAAGGAGACTCTCCGTCCCGGCGACTGCGCCATCTTCCACTCGAAAATGATTCACACGATGACGCCGGTGGACATGAACAACTATCGCTACGGCGTCATCAAATTCGACCTCTCCCGCCTCAATTCCTCGGGAAGCTTTTCCGCCCGCCTGCGCTCGGTGACCGAGGCGGCCCGCCGCGCTCCGGAGATTCCCTATCTCTTCCGCGCGGAGGCGCTCACAGGCACGCCTGTGGGGCGCATCTTCAACACCTGCGTCACAGAGCTTGCGGAGCGAAAATACGGCTACGATCTGGTGCTCCACTCAAATCTGTGCGAGCTTATGGTCACCCTGGCCAGACTCTGGCGTGAGGAAGGCCTGGACACGTCGCATTTTGCAGCGGGCATCAGCAACGGCACAGGAATCGAGTCCGTCACCGAATACATCGACGAACACTCCGCCGAGGCTCTGTCCGTAGAGGAACTGGCAAAGCGGTGCGGCATGAGCTATTCGTATTTTGCGAAGAATTTCCGGCAGATGTACGGTCGCAGCTGCAAGGAGTACATCGAGTTCGTGCGCGTGAGCAAGGCGGAGGATCTTCTGCTGTTCACCGACTTCGATCTCACCTACATCAGCCAGGAGACCGGCTTTGCCGACTGCAGCCACCTGATCAAGGTGTTCCGCCGCTGGAAAGGCATCACGCCGAAGCAGTACAAGCTGGCGCACGCACGTACAAAGCAGTAATCGTGCAGGCCGGCATACGCACGAACTAAGCCGAAGACAAAACAATAACAAAACAAAAGGACTGAGCCCCGCGGGGTTCAGTCCTTGTTTCATTTGTGATTGTCAACGGAAATCCGCCGCGCCGCGATCACTCGATGGTGATCTCCGCGTTGTCATAGATGAACAACAGCGTCTTGTCGCACAGTGCAAGGTAGGAAAGGTAATCCTCGCCGTACGAAGCCAGGAACTGGTTGTAATCCGAGACGTTGTTCATCTCCATGTAGCCCTCGACGGCCTTCTTGAACTCCTCATCCGTGAGGGTGATCTTCTCCGCCTCAGCCACAGCCTGCAGCAGCATGTACTGCTTCACGGAAGCCTCCGCGTGAAGCTTCGCCTGCTCCTTGAACTCCGTGTACGTGCCGTACGAGCTTCCGTAGATCGAATTGAAGATGGTCTCCTCGGACTGGCCGTACATCTGCGCGTAATTGCGGATGGAAGCCAGCGAAAGATCATAGAAATAATCCACGTCCGCCTGGTCGATGGAACCGTACTGCGCGTTGGCGATCGCCTGGTCGATGATGGAATTCTTCGCCAGCGCCTCCGCCTTATCGTCCGCTTTTGCCTGCAGTTCCTTGCGGGCATACTCGCGAAGCTCGGCTACATTTTTCGCAATCTTCGAAAAATACCGCGTCACATACGCGTCCGTGATCTCGTCCACCTGCGTGCCGACATAGTTAATGCTTACCGTGAACACGGCTGCCGCACCTGCAAGGTCGGGGTTGTTCGGGTACGACGACGGGAACGTAACATTGATATCTACCGTCTCGCCGACTTTCTTGCCGATCAGAGAGGACTCAAAGCCCTCGATAAACTTGTTCGAACCGATCACAAGGAAATAGTCCTGTGCGGTACCGCCGTCAAATGCAACGCCCGCGATCTTTCCGGCGTAATCGATGTTCAGCGCATCGCCTTCCTTGACGAGGGTGCCGTCGCGTGTCGGGTCCTTCTCGTAGTTGGGCTGCGTCGCCAAAAGACCTGCAATCTCAGCGTCGATATCAGCCTCCGAAACCACCGTCTTCTGCTGCGTAGCCTTCAGACCCTTGTACTCGCCGAGCGTAATCTCGCCGCCGCAGCGATGATAGTAGGACGTCGGAGCCCCCGTGGGAGTCACCGTAGTATTGTTGTTGCTGCCGCCCTTGCATGCGGTGAGCACCGTAAACGCAGCAACCAAAAGAATCATCAAAATACAAACTTTCTTCATCATAACCTCCGAGCCGTCTTTTCGACAGCTACATCATTCTAACAAACCCCGCGGAAAATGTAAAGAAAAGATTATAAAAGTTCACAAAACAAGCGGCAGGATTGCTCCCGCCGCCCGTTCTGTGGGGGTTATTTTCCGTCGGAAAATCGCTTTGAATTACAGACCGATCTGCTCCTCTTCCTCTTTGCGTCTCTTGAGTACCAGAAGTGCGGTAACACCCGAGATGCCGAGCAGAACGATCATCCAGCCGTAAACCATCGTATCCGCGGTCTTCGGCGAATTTTTCTTCTCCTCCTCGGTTTCAGCCGGGTCAGTCGGATCGGTCTCGCTGGACTGTGCCGGAAGGATTTCCACCGAAACCTTCACCGGATCGCCGTCCTTGAACGTCACCGTAACCTCGTTCTTTCCATCCGGAAGAGAATTGATAAACTCCTGCGAAACCGTGATAATAACACTACCTTTGACCGCTGAATACAGTTCCTTCGTAAGTGCCTTGCCGTTGACGGAGATGCCGTCAAACTGGTCGAAGGTGATCGCATCGTTCACCGTTCTCTTGAACTGCATTACAAGGCCCTTGCCGTCTCCCTTCTGTGCGGAAGGAGCGTCTCCTACGAGGAAGTATACTCCCGGCTTCGCCGTTGCTTTGTATGTTGCTTTGTATGTTACATCAGCAGTCACATCCGAAATCTCCGGAGTCCAGCCGCTGAACTCGTACGTGAAGCTCTCGTCCTCCTTCTTGGAAGGATTCTCGGGCTTCTCAATGTCAGCTGCCTTGGTGCCTGTAACGTACTTTCTTGCTGCCTTCAGAACAGTCTTGCCGTCCTCATCAACAAACGTAATCTCATACTCCGGAATCTTCACATTGGTAAATGTGATATTTTCCGCCGTCGTCTTCGGATCGATGTTGATCGTTCCGGCCTGATCGTCCGTAAGCGTAACCTTGATCGTCTTGACAGTCTCATCGTAAACGATCAATGCATCGTACTTCTCGCCCTCAGGCTTCACTTCGCTGATTGTGTAGGTATACTCTCTCGAAGCAACGATCTTGCCGTCGACAACCATATCCTTCTCGGTGTAAGCAATCGGCTCGAACACGATCTTGCCGTCCTTGTCGCAGGTTGCCGTCTGAAGCACCTCTCCGGCCTCATTTTTCAGAGCGAAGGTAAATTCGCCGTCCTTCAGCTCGCGGCCGTCCAGAACCTTCGTTGCAGTAAACTGAATTGCTCCGACCGAACTGTACGTATTCGTAACTTCAACGCTTCCGTCGTTCGTCACACTCTCGATATACAGTGAGCCTTCGCCGTCATCCTCAACGACAACGACAACTTCCTTCGCTACCGTATCGTACGAAATTCCGCCGAGCGTTCCCTTGGTCTCGGTAATCGTAAACTTGTAGGTTCCGCGCTTCGAGAATGCAATCTCGCCAAAAGTAACCGACTTCGCATCCGCGGTCGCGTTCGCAGTCATTCTCTGCGGAAGGAGTGTTCCCTCAGGGTTTTCCTTATCGGCAGCCAGTGTAAATTCAAATGTATCCTTCCCATTCCAATCGCGACCGGCCAGGTTCTTTACGACCTCAAGCTTAAGCCATACGGGCTTCGGGATATACGAGATCGTGATCGTCGTGGTCAAACCATCCTCGAGCGTGTTACCCAACCTGTAGCCTGCAGGCAACTCAAACTTCGAGCTATTTTTCCAATGATACTCGACCGGCGTACCGCCGTTCATGTACTTCGCTACCGGTTCTTCAACAGTTCCTGTCCACTCCGTCGCGCTGACATACAGCTCTTCCAGGATATTACCCTCAACGTCATAGAACTCAACTACCAAGGACTCCGGTCTTTTACCGTTTCTATTATCCTCATCGTCCCAGACAATCTTGACACTCGGGGTGATCATCTCCGGCGTATGGCTGTTCGTTACGGTGTAGGTGAAGGTACCATCGGCTGCCTTCGTAATCTTTGTCGTGTATTTGTCGGAAATCTTATCCTCGCTTACCGTGTAATCGATATTCTTTCCGCCCGCCTTCTTGTCAAGCTTGGTCCAGGTATAGGTCCAGTTGTTTTCTTCGCTAAGCTTAACAGTTTCAATGACTTTGTTGTTCACAAGAAGATTTACCGTCACATCATCCGGACGATAACCGTCCTGGTTGTCAGCATCGCTCCAACTCTTCGTAACCGTAACTTCGGTCTCCTCGGGCTTGTGACTGTTGGTTATCGTGTAAGTGAAGGTACCATCTGCGGCCTTCTCGATCTTCGCTGTGTACTCGTCGGAAACCTTGTCCTCGGTTATCGTGTAATCGATATCCTTGCCGGCCTTCTTCTTGTCAAGCTTGGTCCAAGTGTAGTTCCAGTTGTTCTCATCGCTCAGTTGGACGGTATCCATAACTTCACCGTCCGCAAGGAGGTTCACAATCACAAACTCCGGGCGATAGCCGTCCTGATTATCCGCATCGTCCCAAACCTTCTGAGCCTTGGCTTCGGTCTCCTCGGTCTTGTGGCTGTTGGTCACAGTGTAAGACCATTCTGTTTCGGAAACCTTCTCGATGACAGGCGCGTTGTAATGCTCAATCGTTTCTTCGGAAACTGTATATGTTACTTCCTTCCCGTTTCTGTACTTCTGCAATCCGGTCCAGGTATACTTCCACTCGCCGTCTGCATTAAGTGTTGCCGCTCCGTTCTCATCGACTTCCTCGCCGTTTGCAAGCAGCGTCACCGTCACATCGTTCGGACGATAGCCATCCTGATCTTCGGCATCTTCCCAGATTTTCTCGACGCTGACCTGCGTCTTTTCAACGGTACGGCTGTTCTTTACCGTGTAGGTAAAGGTGCCGTCGGCAGCCTTGGTGATCTGCGTAGCGTAGTTTTCAACCGGATCCTCGGTCACCGTGTAGTTAACGGCCTTACCGTTTTCGTACTTCTGAAGTTTCGTCCAGGAATAGGACCAGTCATTTGCAGCGCTCAATTCAACAGACTCAACTACTTCATTACCCTTTTTGAAGTTAATGGTAACATTCTTAGGACGGAAGCCCTCTATGTTATTCGAGTCTTCCCAGACTTTGGTCACCTTAACTTCGGTCTCTTCGTAATCACGGCTGTTCGTTATGGTATATGCCCACTCAGTCTCGGAAATCTTCTCAATAGCCGGTGCCTTGTAATTCGCAAGCTGAGTCTCGGAAACCGTATACTTAATCTCCTCGCCGCCTTCGAACTTGTTCAATCCGGTCCAGGTGTACTTCCACTCGTTATCAACGTTAAGCGTTGCTGTTCCGGCTTCCTGGCCGTTTGCAAGCAGTTTCACTGTTACGCCGGCCGGGCGGAAGCCTTCCTTGTTGTCGGTATCATCCCAGATCTTCTCAACGCTCACCTGCGTCTTCTCAACGGTACGGCTGTTCTTTACCGTGTAGGTAAATGTGCCGTCGGCAGCCTTGGTGATCTGCGTAGCATAGTTTGCAACCGGATTCTCGGTAACCGTGTAATTGATAGCTTGACCGTTTTCGTACTTCTGGAGTTTCGTCCAGGAGTAGGTCCAGTTGTTCTTTTCATTCAGTTCAACGGACTCAACCAGGGTAGTACCCTTTATGAAATTAATGGTAACGCTCTCGGGACGGAAGCCTTCCTCATTTTTCGAGTCATCCCAGACTTTGGTCACCTTAACTTCGGTCTCTTCGTAGTCACGACTGTTCGTTACAGTGTATGCCCACTCCGTCTGGGAAACCTTCTCAATAACCGGCTCCTTGTAATTCGCAAGCTGTGCCTCGGAAACCGTATATGCAATCTCCTCACCGTTTGCGAACTTGTTCAGTCCTGTCCAGGTGTACTTCCACTCGTTGTCAGCGTTGAGCGTTGCTGTTCCGGCTTCCTTGCCGTTTGCAAGCAGTTTCACGGTTACACTGGCCGGACGGAAGCCTTCTTTGTTGTTAGTGTCATTCCAGATCTTCTCAACACTTACCTGCGTCTTTTCAACAGTACGGCTGTTCTTTACCGTGTAGGTAAAGGTGTCATCCTCGGCCTTGGTGATCTTCGTGCTGTAGTTCTCAACCGGATCCTCGGTCACCGTGTAGTTGATAGCCTTACCGCCTTCGTACTTCTGAAGCTTCGTCCAGGAGTGTTTCCATCCATCGGCCTCAGTAAGTACCTTGGATTCCTTTTCAATACCGTTTTCCCACAATCTGACTGTAACAGATGCCGGGCGGAATCCCTCCTCATTATTCGAGTCATCCCAAACCTTGACAACGTTGACCTCGGTCTCTTCGTAGTCACGGCTGTTCGTTATCGTATAAATCCAATCGGTATTGGAAATCCTCTCAACAACCGGCACCTTGTAATTCTCAAGCTGATCCTCTTCGAACGTATACTTGATTTCCTTGCCGTCAGCGTACTTGTTCAGATCGTTAGCAGTGTACTTCCACTCGTGATCAGCATTAAGAAGTATTGTTCCGGTAACTTTACCGTTTGCAAGCAATCTCACTTCTACATTGACCGGGCGGAAGCCTTCCTTGTTGTCGGAGTCATCCCAGATCTTCTCAACGCTTATCAGCGCCTTCTCAACGGTACGGCTGTTCTTAACAGTGTAATTAAATATTACATCGTCGGCAGCCTTCGTAATCTGCGTGCTGTACTCTGCAACCGGATTCTCGGTCACCGTATAATTGATAGCCTGACCGTTTTCGTACTTCTGGAGTTCTGCCCAGGCATATCTCCAGTTGTTTTCATCATTCAGTTCAATAGATCCAAGTACCGCATCGCCCTTCTTCAGATTGATCGTAACACTCTTAGGACGGAAGCCCTCTTCGTTATCCGAGTCGTCCCACTCCTTGGCAACCATGACCGTAGTCATATCAAAGTCGCGACCGTTCGTTACTTTGTACACCCACGGGTTCTCGGAAATTTTCACAACGGCCGGCTCTTTGTAATTCGCAAGCTGAGTCTCTTCGACCGTATACTCAACTTCCTCACCGTCAGCAAACTTGTTCAATTCTGTCCAGGTGTACTTCCACTCGTTATCAGCGTTGAGAGTTGCTGTTCCGGCTTCCTTGCCGTTTGCAAACAGTTTCACTGTTACACTGGCCGGGCGGAAGCCTTCCTTGTTGTCGGTATCTTCCCAGATCAGTTCAACGCTGGCCTCTGTCTTTACAACAGTCCGGTAGTTCGTCACCAGATAAGTAAAGCTGCCATCCGCTGCCTGTGCGATCGTGGTCTCATAGTGTTCCACCGGCTCTTCCGTCACGGTGTAGTTGATGGCCTGACCGTTCTCATACTTCTGCAGCTTCGTCCAGGCGAAGGACCAATTGTTTGTCGCTTTCAGCTCAACGGAGCCAATTACCTCATCGCCCTTCTTCAAATGGATCATGACGCTCTCAGGGCGGAAGCCCTCTTCGTTCTCCGAGTCATTCCAAGCCTTGGTAACCTTAACCTCAGTCTCTTCGTAGTTGCGACCGTTCGTTACGGTGTATTCCCACTTATCCTCAGAAACCTTGACGATAACCGGCTCTTTGTAATTTGCAAGCTGCGTCTCGGAAACCGTATACTCAATCTCCTTACCGCCTTCAAACTTGTCCAGATCCGTCCACGTGAACTTCCAATCATTTTTCGCATCGAGCGTTACGCTTCCGGCACCTTTGCCGTCTGCGAGCAATATAATCGTTACACTGGCCGGACGGAAGCCTTCCCTGTTGTCGGAGTCGTCCCAGATCTTCTCGACACTGACCGTAGTCACTTCCGGCACATGCGTATTGGTCACGGTAAATGTGGTAACATCATCGACTGTATCCGGCACGATCTGAGTATCATACTTGTCTACCGGTGTCTCTTCCACCGAATACTCAATAAGCTTGCCGGCTTGTCTCTTGTCTTTCGCAGACCATGTATGTTTCCACTTGTTCTCACCGCTCAGTGTAATCTCTTCGACAAATACCTTCTCACCGGAGCCCTCAACTTCGGCATACAATGTGATCGTTACGGAATCCGTACGATAACCGTCCTGATCCTCGTTGTCATCCCACTCCTTAACAACTGTCAGATCCACAGTTTCCGGAGTGTGCTTGTACGCAATCCGATACGTAATATCGCCGGTTTCCTCGTCGATCTCCGGAACCGGATTCGCATCATACTCATAAAACTCTGACAGATCATCGCAGAATTCCAGAGCGTAATCGATCAATTCGCCGTTATTCCAGCGGGTAAGATTCTTCTTTGCTACTTCCCATCTGCCGTCTATGGAATCTACCGCGAGCGCATCTATCGGTTCGCCATCCTTATACAGGTTAAAGAACAACCCGCTCGGGCGGAATCCATCCTGGTTTTCGTTGTCGTCCCATGTTACTAGGATGCGCAGGGTTACCTTCTCGTTTTCATGGGTATTTGTTATCGTGTAAGTGAAGGAATCCTCCGCCTTCTTGATAACGGTATCGTACTTCTCTATTTCCTCTTCGGCTACAGTGTAGACAACATCCTCTCCGTCAACCATCTTCGGGAGATTCGTCCATCTGTAACTCCATTGATTCTGCTCATCCAATGTAGCTGTACCGACCACCTTCTGGCCGATCAGCAGATCAACTTTCACTTGGTTCGGGCGATAACCATCATTGTTGTTAGTATCATTCCATACCACTGCAGCTGTCACATCGACAGTCTCCAGCGTATACGTGATCTGCGTCCCGCTGACCTCGGAAATGAAGCCGTCCACCGCCTCTGCTTCAACAGTATAATCAATCTCCGTCGATCCATCGGAACGATACTTCGGAAGTGTATCGGTTTTATAGTTCCATCCATCATCTCCCGAAGCGATAGCAGATGTAATAAGCTTATCACCGTCTTTGATCAATACTGTAACCTGATACGGCACCAGTTCTTCCGTGTTGCCCTTCAGATCCCAGGTTACGTTGCCGCTGATCGTAATGGTCTCCGGAATAAACGTATAGGTAATCGTTGTTTCGTTAATCGCTGCACTGAAGCCTGCGAGATCCTGCTCTTCGATTGTGTAAGTTACCTCTGTAACTCCGTCTGCCTCAAACATCGGGAGCTCTCTGGATGTAAATGTCCAGTCATCCCCGGTAACTTCAATCGTCTCAACAAGCTCGTTGCCATTCTTGATATAAACCGCAACGTTCGCCGGGATCAGCGACTCGTCGTAGCCCTTCATTTCCCAGTTTACATCGCCGGTAATCTGAACCGTCATCAGCGTATTGGTGATCGTAGTTCCGTCAATTGTTGTCACAAATCCGGCAGCCGACGACTCGATTCTGTAATCAATCTCCGTCGTTCCGTCTTCGCGGTATTTGGGCAGTTCGCTCGACGCAAACGTCCATTTTCCGTCTTCGTCGACGGTCACAATTAACTCATCGACAAGCTCGTCTCCATCATAAATCTCTACGGTGACAGAATCGGGAATCAGGCTCTTGTCATTGCCCTTGAGATTCCATTTAATCTCACCCTCGAAGGTCGTCATGGCAGGGATGTAGGTATTGACAATCTCCGTTCCGTTTACAGACTCGGTAAATCCTTCCGGAACAGAGCTCTCGCCAACCGTGTACGCAATCTCCACTCCGTCGCTCGTATACTTCGGGAGATTTTCAGACTCAAACTCCCATGCGGCATCGCGATTGACTGTTATTTCTTCAACGACTTCACCATCGCCTAAAATCTGAACCGTAACGCGCTCCGGAATCAAATCCTCGCTGTAGCCGTTCATCTCCCACGTCACCTTGCCGCTGACCGTGACAGTCTCCAGCGTGTTCGTGATCGTTGTAACATCTCCATCGGATTCATTTCCAGACATCACATATCCGGGCACGTTATCCTCCGTCCAGGTGTATTCCACCAACTTACCGTGGTCGTGGTACTTCGGAAGCCCCGTTATCGTATCCTTCCAACCAAGCTCCTCATAAAGGATAACTTCTTCCGTCGTAGATCCGTAGTGTAAATAAACCTTCAACTCACTCGGACGGGTGTTGAACTCATTTTCCGCGTCTTCCCAAACCTTCTGTACTGTCAAAGATACTTTAGCCGGTACATGCGTAAATTCATAGCCATACGAGAACGTATTCGGGTGATTCACGTAGCAGCTGTACCCATCTGGATGGGTCACTTCAAAGCCAAAGGAAATAGGCTTTCCTTTGACATCTCTTAGCGGCACCTGCAACGTCATACTCCAACCGTTTTCCTCGCTGAAAGTCAGTTCCTGGTTCGGTAAGTCACTAGTATAAAACTCTACAGTATAGCTCTCAGGGCGAATTCCGTCCCGATCATCCTCGTCAATCCAGGATATGGCAACCTTCAGATCATGATACTCTCTTTTGGTCTTGGTGTACGTCGCCTTATACACTGCGTTTCCGGACACCGCCGTAATCTCAGGGGTCCATCCGGCAAATGCATATTCCCATTCATCGTCCGCATCCTTGAAAGGATCGGCCGGTCTGATGATATTCTCTGCAGCCGTACCGAAATCGTAGTATCTTACCACATCAAGCGGAGTTTCGCCGTCCTCATCAAAGAACGTCACCGAGTATTTTCTGAGTTCACTGTTGTAAACAGCCTTATACGTCATTTCACCGTTGACCGCCGGCAGAGTAGCATCCTTGTCATACTGCCCTCCGTTCAGGTCTTCCCATCCGGTAAAGGTATAATCCCACTGCTGACTCTGCTGCTGCGTGGGAGTAGCATCGCTGTAAACAGGACTCTGGCCGTAAGCCACTTCATAGGTTGCCAGCTCGGAACCGTCATAGTTTACGAACTTGATCTCGTACTCCCGAGATTTCTTGGTGTACGTAGCATAATAATCGGCATCCTTTGTTACTGCCTGAAGCTGCGGATTCCAAGCATTGAAGGTGTATGTAAACTGTTCATCCTGCTTCGACGGCGTCTCGGGCAATTGAATATTCTCGATAGGCGTCCCGTAGGTATATTCCTTCTCTTCGATCAGTTTCGTTGTCCTGTCGCTGTCATAGAAATTGACCTTATAATACCTCGTGTTTTGGGTATACACTGCGGTATACGTCATTGTCTCCTGAGCTGCCGGAAGTGCCTTTCCCTTAGCGTAGACAGTATCATGCGTGTCCTTCCAGCCGGAAAATGTATACGTATACTCGTTGCCAGGATCCCTCTCAGGCGTAGCTTCGTTATACTCGGGTACTTCTCCCGGAGCTACCTCATAGCCTTCCTGGAGAACCTGACCATTATAATTCACGAAGGTAATGGTATATGTTGTGCCCTTGACAAGTTTCTTGCCGTTAATATCGCTAAGCCTCGTCACGAGACCTTTCGGGATGTCCCTGTTAGGACTGCTCGTAACATCCTTGACAGCCGTAACAAGCGTTACCGTGCCGCGATACGTGTTCGCAGTAACGCTGTCTCCATCCTTGGTGATACTGATGGAAATCTTACCGCCGGTTCCATTGATACCATCACCGATGCCTACACCGGCACGAGTGCCAGTCGTACCCTTAGCATCAATCACACCGCCGGTGATCTCAATGTTCGAGTTTCCGTACCCGTAAATTGCTCCGATACCGGTAACATATCTGTTATTATTGCTTGAGCTCGGCAAATGCGTAGTAACCGAACCACCGCTGATCGTAATCTTATCGCCGGAAGCAAAACGTCCGCCGATTGCAGCTGTATAATAGCTCTCATCCCTGTTTCCTGCGGTAGCGTCTACAGTTCCGCCGGAAATCGTGATTCTACCGCAAGAGTTTTGACTCTCTCCACTACCGATGGCAGAGCCGCCTTTTCCTGTTGATACAGTAACTTTTCCTCCACTGATTGTTATGTTCTGGGTGCCGGTAGCATCATAGCCTCCGCCGATACCTGCTGCATAGTTGCCACCTTTGACTGTCAGTTCACCACCTTCAATCGTGACGTTTCCACCGGAAGCGGTTCGCCCCCCGCCGATACCTGCTGCACTCGAGCCACCATTAGCAGTAACTTTTGCGTTGTTCTTAATCAGAACAGTGCCACCGTTACCGTTTTCTCCTCCACCGATTCCTGCACCGCGACTGCCGCCGGTGGCATTTTGTATTGTACCTCCGGAAATCGTGATAGTACCACCATTTCCATCGTAACCGCCACCGATTCCGGCACCGCGCTCTCCACCGGTGGCAGAGACCGTTCCGCCGGAGATTGTAATCGTGCCGCCATCTCCCTCGGTACCGCCGCCGATTCCCGCAGCATATATTCCACCGGTGGCAGAGACCGTTCCGCCGGTTATCGTAATATTGCCGCCATCACCGTAATTACCGCCGCCGATTCCGGCGCCATTCTGTCCACCCTTCGCGGTGACTGTTCCGCCTCCGATGATAATGTTACCACCCTGACCGGAATAACTATCACCGATACCTGCTGCATTCGCTCCGCCAGTAGCGCTTACGGTACCACCGTAAATCCGGATCGTTCCGCAAGTAACTACATTCGTAAAATTCCGATATCCACCGATTCCTGCATAATAGGTACTATTCTCGTTATACCCTTCCGCAGTAAGACTGCATCCGCCCTTCGGTCCACCGTAAATGGTGAGTGATGCTCCCGACGGAACAATGATTCCCGCCTGCAGATAAATGCCGTAGGTGTTATTGCTGGAGCCGGAAATGTCCGGCAGAATCAACACCACATCGCCGGCAACAGTTACTCGTCTGTCGTTTCCGTAGTTAACTCTTTTATCATTAGTCCAACTTCGCTCATTAACACCAACCACATAGTATGTCGTTTGTCCGTCCACACCCCATGTGCGCGGTCTGTTATCATTAATAGGGTTCCATGTTGTACCCGTTGTTTCCAGCAGCTCGTACTGTGAACCGGCTAATGTAACCACGTTTCCATTTTCGTCAACATACTTCACTTCTGGATCACCCTGCGCAGCCTTCGCCGTCTTCACCGGGCGTACATACTCCGGCAGACAGAGAACGACCATCGCGAGTGCGAGAATAACACTGACGATTTTTCTCCAAAGATGCTTCATAAAAACCTCCGCTTATTGAATTTGCCGCTCCTGGGGGAATTGGCGGCACATTCGGGCATACTAATCAGGTTAATTATAGTATCCAGAGTATGATATAGAGAAGTGCAGTTTGCGTAATATTGTTACAGTTTGAGTAATGCGTCGCGCAACATAAGGTTGCCGCGGCAAATCAACGAAAAAAGCACGCCAGAGCGGGGTAAAAACGGCATAATCAGTACCACCAGCTGAGCTGGTGGTTTGCTCTGCGGCTATAAGCCGCTGTTCCCTGCTTGCCTCTAAAGAGGCTCTGAAGAATCGCCAACCGCACTGCGGTCACGGGCCGGCTCTAAAGAGCCTTTTTATGTGCCTTTTACTACCGGCTCACCCGTGAACGGGTCTATGTACTCTTTCAACGACATCTGATCATACTCCTCATCTTCCTTCAGTTGATTCCGTACATATTCTGCTATCTTTGCAGCGTTCTTTCCCACGGTGTCCACATAATATCCGCGGCACCAAAAGTGGCGATTTCCATACCTATACTTCAAGTTTGCATGCCGTTCAAATATCATCAGCGAACTTTTTCCCTTCAGATATCCCATTATTTCCGACACGCTGTATTTGGGCGGTATTCTCACAAACATGTGCACATGATCCGGACAGGCCTCTGCCTCAATGATCTCAACGCCCTTTCTTTTGCACAAATCACTCAGTATCTTTCCAACATCCGCGCGGATCTGCTTATATATCACTTTCCGGCGAAACTTTGGCGCAAATACAATATGGTACTTACATTCCCACGTTGTATGTGCTAAACTATTCATATCCATTTTGGGTAAACCTCCTTCGGTTATAATAGTGCGGTTGGCGAACCAGCACCATTATACCTCAGGAGGTTTTTTTCTTGAAGCTAAAGCTCACTGGGAACACACCTGCATAGCAGGTGGTTTTTTTGTATCGTCATACAAAGAAACAGCGGCAGGTTTAATCCCGCCGCTGTAGTTCTTACGCTTTTGTGGAAATCATTTTCCGATGGGGAAAATGATCTCCTATGAAGTTATGCCATCGGTCCGATTACAGGCCGATCTCCTCGTCCTTCTCGCGCTTCTTGATCATCACCGCTACGGTAACCGTTGCGATTCCGAGGATCAATGCAAGCCAGAGAACGAACATCGTGTCCGCCGTCTTCGGCGAATCCGGGCTCGTCTGCTCCTCGCTGGACTGAGCGGGAAGAATCGTGAGCGCTACAGAAACCGGATCACCGTCTTCGAACGTCGCGGTAAACTCGTTTCTGCCTTCCGGAAGCGAATCCAGATACTCGGACGAAACCTCGATGATAACGCTGCCGTAGGTGATCTTAAGCCACTTCGCATCGATGTCCGCATTGTTGCGCAGGAACTTGCGGAAGCGCTCCTTCGTCAGCTCATCGTTCTTGGTTCTCTTGAAGGTGAAGACAAATCCCTTGCCCGATCCCTTCGTGTAGGTGAGCTCTGCAGGACCGACGTACTGGTATACGCCCTTCTCCTCTTCCTGCTTCTTCTCAACGGCCTTATACGTTGCCTTGTAGGTCGCGTTGTTGATCACATCGGAAATCTCCGGGGACCAGCCGCTGAACTCGTAGGTGTACTTCTCATCCTCTGCCTTCGTAGGATCCGCAGGTTTCGCAATGTCAGCAGCCTTTGTACCGTAAGTGTACTCCGTAGCTGCCTTGAGCTCCGTACCGTCCTCGTCGACAAATGTTACCTTGTATTTTGCGTTTGCGTCCACATACGTTGCCGTGTAGGTCACGTCACCGGTCACATCCGCAAGCTCCGGCGACCATCCGCCGAAACCATACGTCTTCTCTGCCGTAGCAGCCTTCGTAGGATCTGCGGGCTTCGCAATATCAGCTGCCTTCGTGCCGTACTCGTACTCCGTAGCTGCCTTGAGCACCGTGCCGTCCTCGTCGACAAATGTTACCTTATACTTGTTCGGGATTCCCCTGAAGTATGCAGTAAATGTTGTATCGCCCGTAAGCTCCGGAAGATCTCCGTTCTTCGGATACTCTCCGTTTTCATCCTTCCAGCCGGCATACTCGTACGTATACTGCTTATCCTTCTCCTTCTCAGGCTCCTTCTCCAGTTCAACCTCCGGAACATCGCCTACGAAGAAATCGTCTTCGAAAAGAACCTCACCGTCGTTCTCGAACTTCACATGAGCAAGCTTGCGAATCGAAACTATGTTAGCTGCGGAATCATCTGCATCAACAATCGTCACATATCTCGATTCTTCTACAGCTACATCGCCGATTGTGTTTTCATAAGCTTCAACAACAATTTGAATCTTTCCGTCTTCCGGAAGCTTAATTCCATGCGTCTCCGGAATGATAATTTTCTCCGTTGCAACAATGGCTCTTGAGCCCTCGGGAACCGTAATGTCAACCGTACCAACTTCGGATCCGAAGGTGATTACTCCTCGGCTGGCAAGGCCCAGGCTATACGCCGAGTCAGCATCTCCCTCTACCTCTGAAGGATCAACCACAATACTTAGACTACCATTGATGGTTGCGTCCCAAGCTCCGATACCAATCGCGCCTCCAAAATCACTATCCACCGTAATCTTTCCATTCAATGCAATCGAAAGATCTCCTTCAATTGTCAAATCCGTTTCAGGGCAGAAAATGCCGACAACAGCATCGTCGCTTTCAAGTGTCAACCCGTCTTTCGGCGTGACAATAGTCAGCGGATCCACCTCGAAGAACGTGATAAGCGCAAAGGTAACTTCACTCATCGTCAACTCAGGTGCCTTAGTAAACGTCATCGTCCACTTCCCCTGAGGTGCCTCCTGGGGGTTAACGTCAGTGTCATCCTCGGTGCCAGCCTCAGTGCCAGCCTCGGGGGCTTCATATGCACAGGACACGCTACCGTCGCCCAGAACATCGTCCATGTTTTCCTCGGTAACCTGAACTTCGCCGATCCAGATGTCGTAAACTCTGATGAATTTTGCATCGACAGTAACCTTTTCAGCAGGCATGGAGAAAATGAGTACACCATCACCTCCGGCACTTACTGCCACAGTACCCTGGCTCTTGGAAACCGTAAGCGAATCCGGTACATACTCATAAAAAATATTACTACCGAAATCTTCTTTCGGAGATACAACCAATCTTACCTCTTCATTTTCCGTGAAATAGCCGTCACTGTCATCCGCAAACAGCACTTTTCCACCGGTCATCGAGGCAAAGTCCACATAGTACTGAGTCTCAAACACGGCCGTATACGTCTGATCTTCCTCAACGCTCGGAAGATCATCATCCGGCTTGTAAAACTGACCCGATTTGTCTTGCCAGCCGATAAATACATAGCGATAGTTTTTGTCAACACCGGTCTTCGAAGGTGTGCCATCATAAGAAGGCGTCGCACCATATTCTACCGCGCCGCCGGACGTCTGTCCATCGACAACAAACGTAATGGTATACTTTCTGGGAGCCTCACTGTATTGCGCAGTGTACGTAGCTACACCTGCGACCTTCACGATTTCAGGATCCCAACCAGTGAAGGTGAAAACTTTATCCACAGTCGGAGTTATTGTCGGTGTCGCGCCTTCGTAAACAGGCATCGTGTCATACTCAACTTCTTTTGCTTGCAATGTCGAGGTATCCGCATTGACGAATGTGATCGTGAACGCTTTCGTTTCCGTCGAGAATACCGCCGTATAGTTAACGTCAGCCGTTACTTTATCGATTATAGGTGTCCAACCGACGAACGCATACGTGTGTCCCGGATCCTCGGCCTTGGTAATAGCCGGGGTTACAATATTTGCCGGCTCTGTGTCCTTGCTATAAAACTTCCCTGCATTCGGGATAGGATTCCCCTCATCATCAAAGAAGTCTACATAATACAGATAGATTGTCTCATCAGCTTCCCGCTGGATTCCATCCAAAGCGTCCGCTTCAGATATCTTTACCTCATAAACATTCTTGTTTTCGCTGGCACCTTCTGCAGTTCTATACTCTGTTGTTGTGAAGGTAACCGGCTGGTCGTCATTTGTGTGTGTTTGACCCTCAGTCTTTGTGCACTTATAAACTGCCTGGGCACCTGTCCAGCCGTCTGTTTTATTGCCTGCCCATTCGAAGTGGTCGAATTTCCAATCATGCGCTGCAGGAATTACTGTACCCGCTAAACTAATCTTGTGCTCAGCGGCACCGTCTGCATTATTATAGTAATTGCCGCAAGTCTCGCAGTACCAGTAGTCAATGTTACCATCAGTTTCGCAGCCTGCGGGCTTCGCATCGGTTTTAACCAAATTCGGATGACCGGAGGCTTTTGCATCCGAAAAGTCATACATCGATACTTCTCGTTCTACAAAGAAGTATACGTTGGATGCACTCGAATCCAAGGTTCTCCATGGATTAGCATTCTCCGGATTATAGTTCAAATAGTAATCCGCACCCGCGCTGTTCGAGTGATAATACACCGTATTATTCTCTAAAGTCCACCTTCTGTAATTGGCTTGGCCGCTACTCGAAACATATACATGGGTACCACCAAAATGGTACAGATAAGCCTCGTCGCTCGCAATATTTCGATTATTCCCTTGAGCAACAAGTTTCCACACGGCTTCCTTATTGATAACTTTAATATACTTCTCTTCGATTGCTGTTTCGGACTCATCCAATTTGCCTTGCAGAATCGTTGCTTTTATATCCTTTACAGTAATATCATTGTTGACATCTGTAACAGGATCCGCATTGGCCAGCACATGCGCATCATCTACTGCCTCATTCGTGTTAACAATCAGGAATTCCTGACCAACGGAGGGTGCGTCGCTCGAAAGCACATAGACCGTAGTGGTAATCTGCGGTTTTGTCTTGTCTTCAACCTTTTGAGTTATAGTCAACTCATCCGAAAAATCGACCTTGGCAGGGCTGGCAGCAGCACTAACCATCGCGGTATATATCCACGTCGGTGCCTCACAACACGAACCATCCTTATCTTCACGACTGACTGTCGCATCAACATGAACCGTTTTGTTACAATACTTGCACCTGTATTCTGCCGTCGCATTTACAAGATACTCACCCATGAACCATTCCTGATTCCAAGACATAGTTGCATTATAGTCATGGGCGCAGATTTCAGTTTCTCTGAAAATATACAAATTGCTGCCGGTGGTGCTTCCTGTAAACGTGTTATTACTGTATACAAGATATCTCGTACTGGTACCGCCGCCAAAATGGTTCTGATTGTTATAGGTAACATACAGTTGCGGCAAAAAATTATTCCCGCCCAAACGCCGGCCATAACGCCAATTAAAATCACTATATCCGTTTTCATCCAGCGGTTCTGTTGTGAGCTTCAACGAATTCGATCCACTCGTGCCAAATATTTGAAGATAATATCCATCGTTCAATAAACGCATCTGCGACTGATCTTCGTTTGTCGCGGTATTCCAAACGGCAAGAACATCAGCCACATCAGAGGCCTCAATAAATGCCGCATCCACCTGCTCTTCCTCGGCGGAATCGTGGATGGTTACTTCCTTCTGCCCAAGACTCTGCTCCGTACCGTTTTCGACGCGAGTCATTGCATGCGCGGTCTCCCCCGCGGTCATACTATTGACAATCAGATAGTTACCGCCATTCGTCATAACGTCTGTCAGCACATAAACCTTCCTTGTCGGTGTTGCTTCCGCCGCCACCGCCTTGTTCACCGGCTTGACATACTCCGGCAGGGCGAGGACAACCATCGCGAGTGCCAACAAAACACTGACGAGTTTTCTTCCAACTCTCCTCATAAGATACCTCCGCATTATTTTACTTTACCCATTTGACGCATTACAGCAAGCAGCACATGCTGCGTCATGATAATGTTGCGATTATTATATACAATATATAGTGTGTATTGCAAGTATAATGCGCAAGAAAGTGCATAAAAACAGAATTTGACGCAATACATGTCGGGATTTGTGATTTTTTTGTGAAGATATCACACTTAAAGTGCCGTAGAGCGAACAAAAGCGACACGAAACCGTCCCGGGACGTTTCCGTGTCGCTTGTCAGATTCATTGATTTTATGCGGTACTACTCTTGTATACTACTCTTCGTTCAGACCGGTTTCGCTCTCGGCGGCTGCGGCAGCAGCATCGGCGTTGACGTCTGCCATGGTGACCTCATTCTGACGCTTGGTGATGACCTTGCGGATACGGGCAAGGACAAATGCGGAAACCAGATCGGTGAAACCGCTGTAGATGAGACCGACGCCGATCCAGGTCCAGATCTTCTCGCCGTCGCCGATCCACTTCATCATCAGAAGGAAGCCGTAGACCATGCCGATCAGGGCGATGATCGCATGCACCATCCAGGTGCCGTGATTAAGACGCTTCATATCCCAGCTGTTCTGGAGCTTGACCGCCCCGCTGAAAAGGATCAGGAACGAAAGTGCCGTGGGCATGAAATCGACCACATTATCGTGCTTGAGGAACAATGAGACGCCGACCATCACAGCCGTGATGGCGATGGCGAGCACGTAGCGCTGCTCGTCGGCAAGAGCTTCCTTCTTCAGGTAATCGATCAGGAAACAGATTCCGACGGCGATTGCCGCGCCGGCAAGCACATAGCAGATCACGTCGCCGGTTGTGTCGGGCTTGAGCAAAACCACGACTCCGAGTCCGACGAGCACTGCGGAAATCAGAATGATGTCAATTTTCATGCGTTTGATGAAACTCATACTGCTACCCCCTCTACTCTTCTCTTTATCCTGCAAAGCGTTAACCGCTGATGCACTGATTCTTGCCGTTCTGCTTCGCGTTGTAAAGCATCTTGTCGGCAACGCGGAAGAACTCTTCCGCCGTCATTGTGTAGGAGCTCATCTGGAAGATACCGCAGCTGAACGTGATACGCTTGTCCGTCCATTCGTACTTCGTCTCGCGGAATTCCTCAAGAGAATTGTTCATCATCTTGGCCGCGTCCTTCACCTTGACATCAGGGAAGATTACGGCGAACTCCTCGCCGCCGTAACGGCAGACGTAGTTGTTCTCGCCGCAGTTGCGCTGCAGTACCTTCGAAAGGTTTAAGATGACCTCGTCGCCGTTGTTGTGGCCGTAGGTATCGTTGACCTTCTTGAAGTCGTCGATATCGATGACCGCAAGCGTCAGAGGCGCGTCGTCGCGGTTGCGGACGAACGTGTCCAGATAGTCGTAAAATGCAGTGTGATTGTACAAACTCGTCATCGGGTCGCGCTGCAGCCGGTTCGCAAGCTTCGTGTTGTCGCTCATGTGGCTGCGGATCGCGCCGTCGTTGTCGAGCACGTACTCCATCAGGATCTCATTGCACAGACAGCACAGCACGAACAGGAACATGCCCGTGCAGACGTTCACAACGTAGTTCTCGCCGCATGTCGGGAACAGCGGCGCCGTCCCTACATACTGCGCCAGGGTGACGCCGCAGAGGACCTCCGTCACGCGGCACATCCATTTTCTGCCGTACACCGTGGAAAGCGCGATCGGCACCGTAAAGGAACCGTACAGAACACTGGATTCAGCGCAAACAAAGCAACCGACCGTGCACAGTACCCACAGGTACAGGATCGTTGCCAGATCTTTCCATTTCGCTTCGATGTTCGGGGAATCCAGAACCTGCCATACGACGATGTACGATGCCGCGAAGATCAGTGTCGGAAAGAACACATAGGTCTTCATATAGGCAGCCTGATGGATACCCGCATACCGGGCGTCCACGCGAATCAGCATATAATACTGTATCACAAGGAAGACCAGGATGAGGGCCGTAACCATCAACATGATAATCAGAAAATGCTTATGCAGTTTTGCATACCGATCTTCCACACCCAACTCCTTCTCAATACGCTAACGCAACACACCCCTCTCCCGCTATAGCGCCAGAAGCGTCGTAGCAAGAGCAAAAAATACAATCAAAGAAACCGCATCCACAATCGTCGTGATGAACGGACTGGCCATGACCGCGGGGTCAAAGCCGAGCTTGCTGACTAAAAGCGGCAACGTGCAGCCGAGGAATTTGGCGGCGATGACCGTCATCATCAGCGTCAGACATACGACAATTGCAACCGGCACCGTAATCGGCTTCCCCATGATCCATTTGTCGACCAGAAAGATCTTTCCGAACGCGACCACGGCAAGGCTTCCGCCGCACAGCACGGCGACGCGGATCTCCTTCCACAGGACGCGCATCACATCGGAAAATTCAATCTCTCCGAGCGACAATGCACGAATTACGGTTACACTCGCCTGACTGCCGGAATTTCCTCCCGTGTCCATCAGCATCGGGATGAACAGCGTGAGCACCGCCTGGGTTTTCAGCGCATCCTCGAAGGATCCGATGATCATTCCGGTGAAGGTCGCCGAAACCATGAGCAGTAATAGCCAGACAATTCTTGATTTATATAACTCGAAAGGACTGGTTCGCAGATACGGCTTCTCCGTAGGGAGCATAGCGTTCATCTTCGCGAAGTCCTCTTCGGCCTCATCCTGCATGACATCGATAGCGTCATCGACGGTTACGATACCGACCAGACGGTTCTCCGCATCCACAACCGGGAGCGCCAGGGCATCGTACTTACTGATGGTCGCCGCCACGTCCTCCTTATCCTCCAGCGTGTTCACGCTGATGACGTGGTCCTCCATGATGTCCGCAATCTTCGCATCGTGCGCCGCACACAGGAGATCCTTGACGGTGACCACGCCGATCAGATGGCTGTTGCGGTCGGTCACGTAACATGTGTAAATGGTCTCCTTGTCGATGGCGACCTTGCGGATCAGAGCGATCGCGTCGTCCACCGACATGTCCTGCTTCAAGCGCACAAACTCAGTGGTCATGATGCTTCCCGCACTGTCCTCGGGATACTTCAAAAGCTCGTTGACCGTCTTGCGCGCCTCGGGCGTCACATTTTGCAAAATTCTCTTGACGACGTTGGCCGGCATCTCCTCAACGAGGTCGGCCGCATCATCCATGTACAGCTCTTCCAGGACGTTCCGCAACTCCAGATCACTGAACGACTCGATCAGAATCTGCTGCAGATCGCTGTCAAGCTCTACAAACACTTCCGCCGCAAGCTCCTTGGGCAGGATGCGGAACACCACCGCATACTGCTGCTTGGGCAGTTCATCGAACAACTCGGCGATATCCGCGGGCTCCGCCTCGCGCAACATCTGCCGCAGTGTCGCATACCGTTTTTCTTCCACAAGAGCGAGCGCCTCGTCGATGTCCAGGCCGCGCTCCTGCTCCTCTGTGTCTCCGGGCGCCGTCTCCGCGCGCTCCGCCATGTCAGCCGCAACCTTCTCCGGGATCTCTGTCATCTCCGTCGCCTGCAGCTTCTCCGTCTCCTTTGTCTCCATGCCTTTCCTCCGCTTCAAACCGTATTCCCACACCGGGGTTTTGGCTTAAACACGGAACCGTTCTTCGGGATCTTCCCCGCCACTCCAGGCCGTTCGAAGCACTCGGAAGACTACTTTGCGATCACCTCAGGCAACACGCAACGCTCTTCCGATACCGCGAACTGTGATTGTCTTATGAAGCAGCACGAGTGATAGCCCGTCGGGTTCGTGCCACTGCCACTGTCACCGTCCACAAGTACCTCCTTTCTGCATGCGCATGCGCCGCCTTAGTGTCCTTCTGAAATGTCGAAAAATGACGAATCCCCGGGCAGATTTTCCTTCTCCGCCCGATTCTCGGTCACTTTATCACGTTAACATAGTAATTATAGCACCGCCGAAAACAAAAGTATATCGCATTTTCCGGATGCTTCGCGAAATCCGCGAAAAATACTGCTAGTCCGTCTGAGTCAGGGCGAGAATGGTAAATTTTTTGTCATTTTCGCCGTTTTTCATTGAAATTTTTATCTCGTGCGGTGCAGATACCGTGTCATTTACCAAAAGATACGTATTACAGTGATCCCAGCCGATGTCGCGGGGATTGATCTCCTTATACGGCTTGCCGTCCACCGTCACCACCGCGGTTCCGAACTCCGCAGAGCCCGAATCCTTGTAGGTCAGGAAAAAGTTTTTGCAGGTCGTCTTCACGACAAACGGAGCATCGCCCGATGCGTGCATCCAGTTCTGCGGGAACTGCGGCGTTCCCTGCGGGTCGAAGTCAACCTCGGCGTACTGCGGCGCGCGGTCCGTCTCCGTGAAGGATCCGGCGTCGATCTGCATGCGGTCCGCCATGCTCTCCGCCGTCTCGCGGCGGACGGTATAGCATTTTTCGTACGGGCGTCCCAGATATCCTTCCTTCGGCCACTCCGGCTCCTCATCCACATGGGCGAGGGACTGCTCCAGCAGGTGGTTGATGCAGTCCGCCATCACGCGGTGACCGTCGTTGGTCGGATGGTAGCAATCGTAGAAATACTGGCGCTTCGAGATCACGCGTCCCTCCGCGTCCGGGAACTGCGGCGATACGGCGTCCTTCACGCTCACCATCGGCAGGGAATAATAGTTTCCGATGGGCGCCAGCCGGTCCTGCAGATTCCAGTCGTTCATGAACACCGCGAACACCAGAAGCACCGCCGGCATGTTCGGCTGATTGTATGCCTTTGCCACCAGGCTTTCGAAGCACACGCCCTCCGTCTCGTCGCCCGCGTCATTTACCGAAAACTCGATGAAGACGATGTCCGGCTCCACCGTGCCGTTGCGAAGCACATCATGCTCGTAGCGGACCAGTCCGAACTCCGAGGGCGTGCCGCCGACACCGGCCTTGACGAAATGTACCTTCTCCGGGTCGGTAGCGTAGGTGTTGCGGAAATGATCGAACACGCGGTAGCAATAGCTCTCCGACTCGATGGGCTTCGCGCCCGCTCCCTGCGTGATCGAACCGCCGATAAATGCAAGCGTGACATCCTCGCCCCGCTCCGCCTTCTCCATAGCACGGCGCAGACGGTGCGTGTTGCCCATGGACGTGAGGGATCTTGCGATCATCTCGCGGTAGGCATCCGACGTATAATCGATCGGCGGATCCAGCTGCGGCTCCGGCACCGAATAGCCGTCCTGCAGATAGAACACAACCGTTAACTTCACCTTGACGTTGGGCTCGTTCGAGAAGAGAAAAAATGTTCCGAGAATGTCATCCTCGCTCTTCCAGTCAAACTCCTCCAGAGGGAACACTCTCTCCGCACCGTCGCAGCAGGTCTCCATCACCAGCCGCGTGCCCGCCTTGTAGCGGTCCGTGGTGGCGTAGTTATGCAGCTCCAACGTGATCGGAAGCTCGGCGTCTCCGTCGTCCGCACGCTCGGCAACGATGCCGATGCTGTGAACGATCTCGCGGAAGTCCGCGGTCTTCTGTAGCCGGTTCGCAAGTTCCTCCGGCAGGTCCGGGCAGATCAGCCGAAGGTTCTGCCCGACGCGGTTCTCGAGAAAGATCATCTCCGCGAAACGCTCGCCTTCCGGCTCCTTGCGGGAGGCGTACAAAAGATCCTCCAGCATAAAATACACTTTTGCCCGCTGTTTGGTCGGGTCCTTCGGTGCGACAGGTCCTCTCATGGTTATCAACGACTCCTTGGTATTACTGACGGGATTTCCCCTAATATACTACACAGTGCATCAATTATACCATAGTCCCCACGGTGATGCAAAGGGAAAAAGGGATTTTTCGCATAAAAATTCTCTCACACGCGCCGTTTCCGGGCCTTTCTGCGGGGTTGACTTTCCTCCCCTGCGCGTAGTACACTAAAAACCGCGAAAACGGCAGTCCGCGGGCATATCCCGCATGCGGCTGCGCGGTTCGTGAATTTTCCCAGGAAGGGATATGAAAATGAAACATACTTTGAATCTTGTGCGAATCGTTCTCCTTCTTTCGCTGGCCGCCCTCCTGTGCGGCTGCGACGGGGGCAAGAACACAACCGACCCGACCCCCACCGGCGCGGAGGAAGTTTCTCCGACTCCGCTGCCCACCGTCGTCGTCGATCCGGACGCGCGGACCGTCACCTTCGACCTTGAGAAGCAGCATCAGACGATCGACGGCTTCGGCGCCGGCTTTACCTGGTACTCGGAACTTATTTTCAGCCTGAAGTCCTCCCAGGAATGCGTTGATCTTCTCTTCCGCGACGCCGGCTTTACGATCCTGCGTTTTAAGAACGAACTCGGCTACTCCTCGGGCGGCGCACTCGGCAAGGCGCGCATCGACAAGGAATACTATACCCGCGCCCAGCAGTACGCAACCGAGCGCGGCGAGACGGTGAAGGTTCTCTACTCCAGCTGGTCGCCGCAGGCCACCATAAAGAGCAACAAGCGCGTTGAAGGCGGCGGCACCCTGGCAAAGGATGACAGCGGCAACTACGTCTACGACAAATTCGCAAAATGGTGGACCGACGCGGTGACACTGTACCGCTCCCAGGGCATTCCGGTGGACTATGTGAGCATTCAGAACGAGTGTGACTTCGTGGCGAGCTACGACGGCTGTGAGTTTTCCGCCACCGAGACTGCCGAGCAGGCGTCCTATGCGGAAGCCTTTCTCGCGACATACCGCTCCTTCAAAGACGCCTTCGGTGCGGACGCGCCCCTCATGATCGCTCCGGAGACCATGACCGTGGATTCCTCGACCCTGAAGCGCTACATCCAGCCGATTTTAGACGCCGAGCCCGGAAGCATCTACGCCATCGCTCATCATCTCTACCTGGGCGGCACCTCCAGCGACGACCCCAACGAGTGCGCTCCGGATTCGTTCCTCATGAACTTCATGGGCGTGAAGAGCCTCGCCGCCAAGAACAACCTCCGCAAATGGCAGACCGAGTTCTACCGCGGCACGGCGCTGCAGACGGCAAATGTCATCAACAACTCCCTCACCTACGAGGACGCCAACGCCTACATCTTCTGGGGCGGCGTGTGGCGCGCCGAGGAGGGCAACGACGGCATGGACAACGGCAACCTCATCATCGTCGGCAACGAAGCCAGAAAATGGCCCACCGAGAAGGGTTACCTCGCCACCGGCAACTACTACGCGATGCGGCATTTTTCGCAGTACATCCGCCCCGGCTACGTGCGCATTGACGCCGGCATCACCGGCGGCACCTCCGTTCGCTCGAGTGCCTACGTAAGCCCCGGCGGCAACACCGTCGTCATCGTCCTTTTGAACAACGACGCGGCCGCAACCAAAGTGCAGCTGCCCCTTGAGAACTTCTCCGCTGCCCGATCGAGCATCGTGCAGTCCGTCTTCACGAAGGGCTACACCGCGGACATGTGCTACAAGGACCTGGGCTCGCTGGATGCCAACCGCATCGTAGCGCTCCCCGGCGAGAGCGTCACCACCATCGTGCTGGAGAAGTAAGCCACCCACATCCGGAAAATGTCGCGGCTCCCGGAACGGGCTACAGCCGATAAAGCAAAATAACAAGCCGGCTTTTGAGTCATCCTCAAAGGCCGGCTTTTCTTCCTGTTCTCCCCTTTTACACAAGCTTAATTAGCTTATTTTCTCCATCGCGGGATCCGGATGGTGCACATAAATTCGTGGTTCTTCCGGTCGTAGGAGAGCTTCATCCGGAAGCCGTGCTCCCTGACGATACCGTTTGCGATGGAAAGCCCAAGGCCGTTTCCCTTGCCCGATGTACGGCTCTCCTCGCCCATCTCCAGAGGCTCCAGCAGCCGGTTGATGTTCTTGCCGTAGGTGAGGCTTGCATGGTTTCTGACGCTGAAGGTATAGGTGTCGCCGAACACCGTGATGGTATCGCCCTCCGGCGCATACTTGATCGCATTTCCGATCAGGTTGTCCACGACCGTCTGCATGAGTTCGGGATCGCCGTGCATCATGGTATCGCCGACTTTTTTAAGCGTCAGATTCTTCTGCTCCAACAGCTCCCCGGAACGTTTCTCACTGTTCTCCACCAGCTCCATCACAAAGAAGCCGACATTGCTTATCTCATTTTCGCCCCGCACTGCGAGATCGAGGTTTTTGTCGATCAGACCGTTTAAGCGCGTGATGTTCTCCTGAATCTGCGCGGCATAGTACTCCCGCTTCTCCCCGTGGACATTTTCCGCAAGATTCTCGCTGAACCCCTGCATGATCATCAAAGGCGTCTTCAGGTCGTGGGCCATGGAGTTGATGAGGGACTTGTGGAACTGATTTTTCGCGCGGAGGGAGTAAAGTCTGCGGTACCGAAGAAACGCGATCAAAGCGATCAGCAGTGCCATGGCGATATAGTAGATCCGCAGGCGCGCGATGACCTCATCTTTCTGACCGGCGAGCATCCCCGTCAGGTATGCGTTTACTACCATACTGCTCTCGTTCCCTGCCGCATCCGTAATCTTCTCGTTGTACGCAGCTGCCACGTCCCCCGGAAAATACCCGAACGGCTTGTCGATGATCCGCTTAAAGAGAACGAACTTTTTCTGTACAAGCGCCAGATTGCAGGCGATCGGAACCTCATAGTACTCATCGCTGTACCGCGGCGTATAAAACATGGGATAGAGCACACCGGTATGTCCGGAAACCGGATGCATCATGCCGTAAAATTCATCTTGCGAATCCGTCTTCCAGTTGATCGAATCCTCCGGAAAATACAGCCTGTTCTCCGGCATGTTTTCCACGTATTCATACGTCCTTCCGTCGGTATAGAGCGTGCAGGCGATCACCTTCTCCTCCACCGCATTGCCGTTCTCGTAGTAGGTCGCGCGAACCTTCCCCGGCTGAAACCGGCTCTCTGCAAGATAGCCGTCGATCACCTCGAAGACCCAGCCGGTGCGGTACGCGGCGTTCATCCACGCCGTGTCCCTGCTCTTCTTCACGCCGAGCGTTTCGTCCCACACGTTCATTACGAAGTCCTTACTGCAGCGGCGGACAGTATCCACATTTTCCTTGATGCGGGTTTCCCTGTCGCTTCCGTCATCGTAGCTTACGGTTTTGCCGTCCTCGAGAGTGATCAATGTTCTTTTCCGTCCGTCATCCCCGAAAATGACCAGATACGCGAAGCGGTCTCCGTAAGTCTCAAAGTCCTCTCCCACACTGTAATAGCTGGCACAAGTCCGTACGTCCTTCTGCGACATCGTTGTCGCCAGGGCCGTGAGCCGCTGCGTCTCATACGCGATGTACACCTTCTGGCTTGCGTCAGTCATGTCGCGCAGCCGGGCCGTCTCGCGGAACCTGGCGAGCTCCTCCTCGAACTGTTGCATCACCTGGTATTCTTTGACATCCAGCTGCTCGTCGTACCAGCTCTGCCCGTACTTGTTCGTGAGCACGAGACACAAAACCAGCCAGAGCACCGCATATCCCGCGACATACCGAACAATATGATACTTCTTCCCGAAAAACAGATTCGAGAAAAATCCCCTGCTCTTTTCCTCCATCCCAAATCCCCTTTCTGCGCTTCTCACTCCACGATCTTATAGCCCTTGGTAAATACTGTCTTAATCTGCCGGCCGGCGTCCCCCAGACTTTTGCGAAGCTTCTTCACATGGTTGTCCACCACCCGGTCATTGCCGAAATAGTCCATCCCCCAGGCGCGGTCTAAAAGATTGTCCCGGGAAAATGTCCAGCCCGGTCTCTCCATGAGGATCGTCAGGATCGCCAGTTCCTTCGGCGGCAGCTCCACTGTCTCGCCGAACACCCGCACCGTCAGCGCACGCTTGTGAATCTCGATGTTTCCGCACCGCATCACGTCATCCAGCACCGCGCCCTTCGCGCGCCGGATCTGCGCATTGACCTTCGCCAGCAGCTCCGCCAACGAGAACGGCTTGCACACATAGTCGTCGCAGCCGAGCTCGTAACCGTACAGACGGTCCTCCTCGCCGGTTCTCGCGGTCATGAAGATCACCGGGACATCCAACGTCCTGCGGATCCGCACGATCAGGTCGAAGCCGCTCATGCCCGGCAGCATCACATCGAGGAGGATCAGGTCGTAGACATTTTCCTCAATCTTCGCCATGCCCTCGGCTCCGGCGGTCGCCGCATCCACATCGTACTCCGGCGCCTTCTCCGAGAAGAAATCCAGAATTCCCTCCCGGATCTTCGGATCATCCTCCACCATCAAAATTCGACTCCTCATGTTCGTCTCCTCTCATCCTTCGCTGAGTGTATCATACCATACACTTATATCGTTTTTATGCCTTTTGGATACATTTTTCGACATATTTTTGTATTTTTTCGAAAAATGCCGCCCGGCATCCCGGAAAAACAAAACCGGGAAGCCGCAAAGACTTCCCGGTGGTTTGTATTCTCATTTAATTAAATACTGCCGGACTCCGGCGCGATCACTCGCCGTAGCCGATGGCCAGGATCGTGAACTCCTTGTCCTTCTCCCCGTCCGCCATGCGAACCGTGAGAGTGTGCTCCGCAGCCTCCGCCTCGTTCACCAAAACGAGCGTGTACGGATTGTTCCAGCCGCCGGCGTCATGTCCGTCCACCGTCCTCACAACCTTGCCGTCCACAAGGATATCAACCTTGCCGAAGGTCTGGCTCGAGGACTTCTTGTAAACCAGAAGAAGCGAGCGGCATGTCACCTTCATCGTGAAGGGATCCGCACCGTCCGTCGACGCATGCTTCCAGTTGTTCGGGAAGGTGTTGGTCTTCTCGTAACGAACCGCAAAGACACCCTTGTCCGTGCTCACAAAGCCACCGGCATTTACCGTCACGCCTGCCTTTGCAGCTTCCTCGGCATTTGCGGCATCCACCAGCGTCACCTTGTCAAAGGCATCGCTTAATTTCGGCGCCTTCGGCATCTCGTTGGCCTCCTCCGCCTCCTCCGCGTCGATCGCAGCAATGAGGTTCATCAGGCAGTCGCGCATGATCTTGTGGCCGTATGCCTTGGGATGATATGCATCGTTAAAGTATGTTGCATCCTTGAGCGAACCGTCGTTCAAGCGGGGCACAACTGCATTTTTCACACTCACCATCGGAAGATCGTAGTAATCGCCGATAGGCTTGAGACGATCCTGCAGGTTCCACTTCGACTGGAAGACGCTGAACAAAAGGATCACAGCCGGGTCACTCTCCGACTGCATCGCACGGCGCACCAGACCCTCGTAGGTCTGTCCGTTGGTCGGGTCGTCCGCGTCGTTGACTGCAAATTCGATGATCAGAAGATCCGGCTCGCGGCCTTCATTTTTCGTGATGACGTCGCGCTCATAGCGGACCGCGCCCAGCGTCGACGGGGTGCCTGAGAGTCCCGCGTTCAGAAAATGCACGTTCGCTCCGCCGTCCTTGCCGTATACCTTCGCAAACTCCTTGGCGAAGGACGATGCATAGCAGTTCGCGTACGCCGCTGCGCCCTCGCCCTCGGTGATGGAGCCGCCGATGGTGACGATATAGACGTCCTCACCGTTTCTCGCCTTCTCGATGACGCGCTTTACCCGCGCGTTGTTGCCGGTGCTCATCAGGGAGTCCGCGATCATGTTGTTGTACCAGATCTCCTTCTCCGAAAGCGCCGGTGTCGGCGTCGCCGGAACCTCGGTGGGCGTCGGCGTTGCCTCCTGCGTAGGCGTTACCGTAGGCGTCGCCTCTACCTCTGTCTTGTTGTCCTTGCCCTCGCACGCCGCCAAAACTGCGATAAGCAGCGCGACGCACAACAGCATCCATACTCTCTGCGTGTGTTTTTTCATGGTTATTTCCTTTCTTTCGCTCATCCGAGCAGATGTATCACCCAAGTCGCCAGCCCCGCTGCCGCGCAGGCCGCCAGCGACACAACCACAAGTCCCCTGCCGCGGTACGCCAATACCGCCGCTGCCAAAAGTCCCACGGCCGCCACCGCCATCGATCCCGTGGCGTACAATGCCGCCGGCAGCGTCATCGCCGTCAGCACCGCGTATGGCACGTAGTACAGAAACGACCGGAAGAACCGGTTGCGAACCTTTCTCCGAAACACTGTGAAGGGGATCGCTCTCACCAGGTACGTGACAAGCATCATCACGAGTGCGCACACGAAAAATCTACTCACGGCACGCACCTCCCTCATCCGCGGTCTCCCGCGGCCCGTCCTCCACCGGGAACAGCCATGCACCGACGGCCGCCGCAACCACGGCGCTCACGATGATGGCAAATCCCACCGACACCTCCGAAAGCACGGGCGCATAGTACATCAGACAACTGACCGCCGCCGCGATCGCCGTCACAAAGAGCACCTTCCGGCTCTCCTTCGCCACCGGCACCACGATCGCGATGAACATGCCGTAGATGGCAAGGGTCATCACGTTGGTCACCGCCGCAGGCAGCACGTCGCCCAGCACCGCTCCTCCGAGGGTTCCCAGTGTCCATCCCGCATACGGCAGCGTCATCAGTCCCACAAAGTACGGCGTCGTCACCGGCGTTCTGCGGGACGCCGCCACGCCGTAGATCTCATCCGTGATGCCGAACCCCAAAAGCATCCGCCGGGGGCCCGAAACGTCCTCGGATACATTTTGCGAGAGCGAAATGCCCATGAGGGAGTAGCGCAGGTTGATGATGAACTGCGACAACGCCAGCTCGAAGACCGAACCGCCCGCCGCGATGGTCTTGACACCTGCGATCTGCCCCGCGCTCGTTAAATTGGTCATGGAGATCAGCACGGTCTCCCACCACCGGAACCCGAGGGTCGCGCCCAGAATGCCGAAGGTAAACGACACGAAGAAATACCCGCACGCGATGGGAAATCCGTGCCGGAGGCCTTCTCCCCACTCGCTTTTCGCGGTTGTATTCGATTGTCCTCCGCTCGCTGCGCTCATTCTGCTCTCCCTGCAAACGTCCGCTCTCGTAACAAAGCAACGAGGCTGCCTGGGCAACCCCGTTGCGGTTTGGATCATTTTCTGTTCGTTTTTTCGGAAAATGCAACCTTCCGGGTATTGTTCTTCCGGGCGTTCCTACAGCAGCGTCACGCCGCGGGATGCCGCGTACTCCACAGCCTCCTTCGGCCATACGGACACCTGAACCTCGCCGATGTGCGCTTTCCGCAGGAAGAACATGCAGATGCGCGACTGGCCGATTCCGCCGCCCACCGTGTACGGAAGCTTCCCTTCCAGAAGGGCCTTGTGGAAATCCAGCTCCGCGCGCTCCGGGCAGCCTGCCTTTGCCAGCTGGCTCACGAGAGACACCTCGTCAACACGAATGCCCATGGAGGACAGCTCGAGGGCAATGTCCGTAACGGGATAGTAGACCATGATATCGCCGTTGAGTTCCCAGTCATCGTAGTCCGGCGCACGTCCGTCGTGCTTCTCGCCGTTGGTGAGAAGATCGCCGATCTTCATGATGAAGACCGCGCCGTACTCCTTCGCCGCAAGGTACTCTCTCTCCTTCACATTCTTGTCCGGATAGCGGTCAAGCAACTCCTGCGAGGTGATAAACGTGATCTCCTCGGGAAGGATGCACTGCACGTAATCATACTGGTTCGCGATGTATTTTTCAGTCACGCGAAGCGCCTCGTACACGTCCTTGACGGTCTTTTTGAGCGTCTCGACGGTGCGCTGCTCCTTCGTGATGACTTTCTCCCAGTCCCACTGATCCACAAAGATCGAATGGATGTTGTCGGTGTCCTCATCCCTGCGGATGGCGTTCATGTCGGTGTACAGACCCTCTCCCGCGCGGAAACCGTAGCGGGCCAGCGCCATGCGCTTCCATTTTGCGAGGGAATGCACGATCTCCACCGGGCTGTCGCCGTTCTCCTTGATGCCGAACACAACCGGGCGCTCCACACCGTTTAAGTTATCGTTCAGACCGGACTCCGGCGTCACGAACAACGGTGCCGTCACGCGGTGCAGATTAAGCTGGGTTGCAAGCTCCCTCTGGAAGAAGTCCTTGACCTTCTTGATCGCAATCTGTGTCTCGCGGGTTGAGAGGGCTGCCTGATAGCCCTCGGGGATGAAACATTTGTCCATGGTATTCACCTTGCTTTCCGCGCCGTCGGGCGCGCCTTATGTCAATGGTACAGCTTCTTGGTCTCGTATACGGGCTCGCTGGTAAGATGCATTCCGAGCTTGCGGAACACGCCCTCGTCGACAGCCGAGAGGATTACGGTGCTGTGAACCTCGCAGTCGCGAAGGTTCTCAAGCTGCTGCATCGCAAGCTCCGCGTTGTTGTCCGACGTAGCGCAGACGGACAGCGCGATCAGCACCTCGTCCGTGTGCAGTCTAGGGTTGCGGTTTCCGAGATGGTTGATCTTGAGATCCTGGATCGGTTCGATCAATGTCGGGGACAAAAGGTCAAGGGAATCGTCGATTCCCGCAAGGGTCTTCAATGCATTCAGAAGGGCTGCCGAGGATGCTCCCAGAAGGTTCGAGGTCTTGCCGGTGATCACGGTGCCGTCATTGAGCTCGATGGCAACCGCCGGTGCGCCGCCGGTCTCCTCCGACTTGCTCTTCGCCGCCTCGACAACGGCGCGGTCCGCCGGGCTGATGCCCGCCTTCTCCATCAACAGCTCGATCTTGCCCACGGCCTCCGCCGTGGCTCTCGCCTTGCGGCGGTCGCACATGGTTGCATAGTAGCGGCGAATGATCTCGTCACGGGATGCCGCGCGGGTCGCCTCGTCGTCCACGATGCAGTATCCCGCCATATTGACGCCCATATCGGTGGGCGACTTGTACGGGGACTTGCCGTAGATGCGCTCGAACATGGCGTTCAGAACGGGGAAGATCTCCACGTCGCGGTTATAGTTGACCGTCGTCACACCGTATGCCTCCAGGTGGAACGGGTCGATCATATTCACATCGTTAAGGTCCGCCGTGGCCGCCTCGTATGCGAGGTTCACCGGATGCGTCAGCGGGAGGTTCCAGATTGGGAACGTCTCGAATTTGGCATAGCCGGCGCGCACGCCGCGAATGTTCTCATGATACAGCTGGGAAAGGCAGGTCGCCATCTTTCCGCTGCCGGGTCCGGGAGCCGTCACAACCACGAGAGGACGGGACGTCTCAATATATTCGTTGCGGCCGAGGCCGTCTTCGCTCACGATTTTGGAAACATTGGTCGGATAGCCGTCGATCTTGTAGTGACGGTATACCTTGAGTCCGAGGCTCTCGAGCTTCTTCTTGTACGCAAGAACAACGCTCTGATCCACGAACTGCGTGAGCACAACGCTGCCGACATACATTCCGTAGCCGCGGAACGCGTCGATCAGACGAAGCACGTCGAGATCGTAGGTGATACTGAGGTCCGCGCGCACCTTGTTGTTGACGATGTCGTTGGCGTTGATCGCGATCACAATCTCCGCATCGTCCTTGATCTGCGCGAGCATCCGGATCTTACTGTCCGGCTGGAACCCCGGGAGCACGCGGGACGCGTGAAAATCGTCGAACAGCTTGCCGCCGAACTCAAGATAGAGCTTGCCGCCGAACTGCCCGATGCGTTCCTTGATCCTCGTGGACTGCATCTCCAGGTATTTGTCGTTGTCAAATCCATACCGCTTCATTTTCCAAAGCCTCCCTTACAAATCACCTTTGTAAACCCTTCGCTGTCAATTGTTTCCGCTGTCGCGGGACTCGCCTGCGTCACCGTACTTGCACTGGTCCTCCAGGAGGAACTCCTCGATCTCCGACCGCAGCTGGATCACGGTATCCACGATGCACGGCTCAAAATGCCGTCCCCGCTCCAGATACAACTCATGCAAAACCTCGTCGAGGTCCATGCTCTTTTTGTAGACGCGCTCCGAGAGCATCGCATCCAGTGTGTCCGCGATGGCCATGATTCTTGCGGACAGCGGGATTGCGGTTCCCTTGAGGCCGTTCGGATAACCGGTACCGTCCCAGCGCTCGTGGTGGCTTAGGGTAATCTCCTGCGCACACTTTAAAAGCCGCTTGTCGGCCAGTCCGGAGAGGTTCTCCGTCACCAGACGGTAGCCCTCTTTGGTATGGTTTTTGATGATCTCGTACTCGTTCTCCGTAAGTTCCCCCTCCTTGAGGAGAATCGAGTCCCGTATGGCAATCTTGCCGACGTCGTGAAGCGGCGCCGCCGTCTCCATATAGGCGATGGAGCGGGCGGACAGCTCCGACTGATAATATCCGCGATTGTACATGCCCATGGCGATCATTTTCACATAGGCCTGAGTGCGGCGCACGTGATGACCGGTGTCCTCATCGCGGAACTCCAGGAAGTTTGCGAAACCGGTGATCAGCTGCGACTGCATTTCCTTCATCTGCAGGTTGTTCTTGTGGAGCAGATCAAGGCTGGACTCGGTCTTTCCGACCAGCGCGATCAACACGATCGTGAGGAGGATATACTCCCATGTCAGGCTGAAGCCGAACACACAGATCCATTCGCGCTCCGTTAAGAAATCATACGCCTCCGAAACCTCGTTGTGCGCCCGCAGGAACAGCGACGCCATCATGATGGCGTAACACATCGCGGTGATGTGCAGCGTGAACCGTCTGCGGTAATAGAGGCACGACAACGCCGGCATCAGCGCGTAGCTGATGTAGAGCAGAATGCCCTCCTTTGTGGCCATGTAGCAGATGCCCGCATGCATGCTGAGAAGGAGCACATATTTGATGAGCCACTGCGCACGCATGGAGCGCTGCACCAGCCGGCACAAACTGTACAGGATGAGCACAATACCGGTGAAAATGACGCTCTCCAGGTAGGAGAACTCATTGTTCAGCCCGACAGCCTTCAGCAATGCCACAAGCGGTCCGACGAACAAAAGCACCAGCGCGCAGCGGAGCAGGATGTTGTTGATCTCGGTCTCGTTGCTCAGATAGTAAGCGCTTTCGTGTTTCAAAAGGCACCTCCGTCAGGGACAGTTTCCTACAGGTTGTATTTCTCCGTCTGGGATTTTACCCAGGAGTCGTCGTCGAAATAGTTGATCCGCATTGCCGCCTTCACCTCATCGAGGGTCTGTGCGGCGGTCTTGCGGGCCTCAATGCTGCCCTTGCGGAGAATCTCCAGAACCTCGGGAATCCTCTTCTGAAGCTCGGCGCGTCTCGCACGGATCGGCGCAAGCTCCTCCTCCAGCACGGCGCACAGGAAACGCTTGATCTTCACGTCGCCGAGGCCGCCTCTTCGGTAGTGGTCCTTCAGTTCCTCAAGGTTGTCATAGTCCGGGAGGTATTTCGCAAAATGCTCGGGCTTGCAAAATGCATCCAGATACGTAAATACCGTGTTGCCCTCCACCGTGCCCGGATCGGACACCTTGATGTGGTTGGGATCGGTATACATGTTCATGACTTTGTTCTTCACTTCCTCGGCGCTGTCCGCGAGATAAATGCAGTTGCCGAGGGACTTGCTCATCTTCGCCTTGCCGTCGGTTCCGGGAAGGCGCTTACAGGTCTCGTTGTCCGGCACAACCGCCACGGGCTCCACGAGCACGTCGCCGTAGATGGAGTTGAATTTGCGGACGATCTCTCTCGCCTGCTCCAGCATCGGAAGCTGATCCTCGCCCACCGGCACGGTCGTCGCCTTGAATGCGGTGATGTCCGACGTCTGGCTCACGGGATACGTGAAAAAACCTGCCGGAATACTCTCCTCGAATCCTCTCATGACGATCTCGTTCTTGACCGTCGGGTTTCTGTGAAGTCTCGCCACCGTGACGAGGTTCATGTAGTAAAACGTCAGCTCCGTCAATTCCGGAATCTGCGACTGAATAAAGATCGTACACTTCTCGGGATCAAGTCCCGCCGAGAGATAGTCAAGCGCGACTTCGATGATGTTCTCGCGCACCTTTTCGGGATGCTCCGCATTGTCCGTCAACGCCTGCGCGTCGGCGATCATGATGAAAATCTTATCGAATTCGTCGGAATTCTGCAGCTCCACACGGCGCCGCAGGGACCCTACATAATGTCCCACATGAAGTCTTCCGGTCGGCCGGTCTCCCGTCAAAATGATCTTGCCCATAACAGTCCTCCTGAGTTGTCCCTTACAACAACTAAATTATGATACCAATTTCGCGCCCGAAAGTCAATCGGCTAACGGGCGCGAAAATGTATAAATTCCACTTCTCTTTTTGTGCAAGGTGCAAGGGTGACCGTCGTAGACGGTTCCCCGCAACATCAATCCATTTTCTTCGCAACGGAAAGAGCGAGTTCCATCATCTCCGTGAAGGAGGTCTGGCGCGCCTCGGCGGGAAGATTCTCGCCGGTGACCAGGTGGTCGGAAACGGTGCAGATCGCGAGGGCGCGCTTGCCGGCGCGGGCCGCGTTCATGAAGAGTCCCGCAGCCTCCATCTCGACCGCGAGAACGCCCATTTTCCCCCATGCCGCCAGAGGCTGCTCGGCGTCCGTAAACGCCGCCGGATCACCATAGAAGCGGTCGCTGGAAACGATGTTTCCGACGTGATAGTTGAGCTTGAGTTCCTTCGCTGATTCTACCGCAGTAGAAAGAAGCGTATAGTCGCTGATCGCGGAAAATGTTCCCGGCAGATTGAACTGCCCTGCGTAGTTGCTGTCGTAGCATGCGCCCTGGGCGATCACGATGTCGCGCACCTTCACCTTCGGGCTGTACGCACCGGCGGAACCGATGCGGATGATGTTCTCCACACCGAAGAAATTGTAAAGCTCATAGCTGTAGATCCCGATGGACGGAATGCCCATGCCGCTCGCCATCACACTGACGCGTACGCCGTCATAAGTACCCGTGTAGCCCTGAATGCCGCGCACGTTGTTCACCAGGACCGCGTCTTTTAAAAACGTCTCGGCGATGAACTTCGCCCGGAGCGGATCCCCCGGCATCAGCACCGTCTTCGCAAAATCCTTCGGCTCGCACGCAATGTGCGGTGTCGGATAATTTTTTCCCATCGTAAAATACCTCCTCTTCGTTTCTTTGATCACGCACCGCCCCTCTCCCGCATCAGGAGAAGAAGCTTAAGTCGGAATGCCTGTTGACGTTGAGCATGGATTTGACTTCGCTTACGACACGGCTCGTGCCGAGGCGCGAAGCGCCGAGCTCCAGAAATTTCTCCGCATCCTCAATGGAGCGGATCCCGCCGGCTGCCTTGACCTTCTTGCCCTTGCAGTGAAGCGCCATGAGCTCCACATCGTGGAACGTCGCGCCGCCGCCGGCAAATCCCGTGGACGTCTTGATGTAGTCCGCATCCGAGCGGGCAACCACATCGCACATCGCAATCTTCTCAACCTCGGTCAGCTTGCAGGTCTCGATGATGACCTTCAAAAGCTTCCCGGCGCAGGACTTCTTGACCGCGTTGATCTCCGCGAGAATATCGTCGTAGCGGCCCTCCTTGACCATCCCCAGATTGATCACCATATCAATCTCGTCCGCACCGTTGCGAACCGCATCCGCGGCCTCGGCGCATTTGACGGTGGACGTCTGGTAGCCGTTGGGGAAGCCGATCACGGTGCACACCGCAACCTTGCCCTTCACGTACTTTGCGGCCTTCTGCACAAAGCTCGGCGGGATGCACACGCTTGCGGTGTGAAAGCGGATGCCGTCATCGCAGATTCCGCGGATCTCCTCCCACGTCGCCGTCGTCGCCAGCAGCGTGTGGTCCACCTTGTTCAGCAAATCCTGAATTTCCATCTTGTTTCTCCTCTCATTTACAGCGCAAAATGCACTGATAATCTCGTTTTTGTTCCGACCGCCGCAGTCACCTTCCGCCAAGCGGCAGCCCCCGCAGAAACGCGGCGATCTCCTTCGCCGCTTTGCTGTGCGTCACCGCACTCGGGTGCCAGTCGACAACCACGCCGTCCCGCTCCATATCCTGCAGCGTCAGCCGCAACGTCGCCACGCGCTCATCCCGCGCCTCCGCCCGGTACTCCTCCGCCGCGGTCTCCATGGCGCCGCACAGCCGGACGTCCATCGTCCCCAGCGCACACACGAGGTACGCCTGCGGGTTGCAGGCGCGCACCGTCGCTAAAAACGCCTTGTAAGCGTTTATGTACTCCCGGGCTCTGGCGTTGTCCTCGCCGCAGTAGCTCGCATCGTTTGTGCCCAGATTGATCACCACGATGTCCGGCGTAAACTTCGAAAAATCCCATGCGATCTCCGAGGGAATCTCCCTGCCGGCAAATGCCCCGTAAGAATCGCCCATGGTCCCGTAGATCGGCGGTACGACGCACTCCGGGCGGATCCGTCCGGTCTCCGTGTAGCCCGAGATGATGCCGTAGCCGCTGAACGAAAACAAACTGTAGTCCGCCGACAGCAGCTGCGCCGCGCGATAAGCGTACGCCTTGGTGGCATCCTCATTTGCTGTCCTGTAGAGGTCGTTGATGGTTCCGTCAACGCCGTAGCCGCAGGTGATGGAATCCCCTACGAACTCGATGGCAAGCTCCGCCGCGGGCGTGGGCTCCGGAACGCCGTCGCACTCCACGCTCACGATACCGAGTGTCGAGTCCGCACTCTCCGACAGTTTCAACACCCGAACCACATGCGTCGCCGGCGTCCCTGAGGAGACCGCAACCAGGGTGCGGGTTTTGCATTCTACAAGAGTAGTATCTATAATTCTTACACCATCCACCTCAACAGCAAACCGCGGGCTGTGAATCTCGTCGAGCGCCATAGAATCGCCCGCAAGGGTCACTTTACAGGACGTTCCGGTGAATTTCCACTCCGCGCCGGACGCGGAAAGGCTGAGCCAGAGCGTCCCGTCGATCCCATGGGTGCGCCCCAGCAGTTTTGCATTTATCTTCGTGAGTCTGTATCGCATCGCGGACTCCTTCCCGATCTCTTCCCTGCCGGCCGGGCCGGTTGCTCTTTTGAAACGGATCCGGCGAACCGGTCACTCTCTTATCGATGGGTCCGGCGAACCGGCTCCTTCACAACACGCACGCGCCCCTTTATGAAGCGCACCGCATTCTCTCCCAAAACCTCGCCGCACATGTAAAGCGGCACGCACGGCGGCATGCTCACGATAGGCTCCGCCAGGACGCGGCCGACACACTGCGCCGCATCGACGTACTCGCTCTCCGCGAGGATCGCCTCCGCCGGGGTCAGTACCAGACCGGGCGCGGGAATGCGCTCCGCGGAACGCCCCGCCGTCTCACCGGAAGCGAAGGTGTCCGCATTTTCCGGCAGTTCCGGCGTAAGGCCCGTGTTCGCAAGTTCCCTAAGCGCCATCTCCACCGCATGGAAATCATCCTCCGGCGTCTTCACCGAGAACATCATCACCACATGATTTTCATCCGCGTACTCGACGTAGATGCCGCGCTCGCGAAGCCGGGTCGCGAGGAAGCAACCGTCAGCAAAACAGCTGCCCGCAACCAGGGTAATCTTCAGACGTTCCTCGCCGCAGGTGCGGTATCCGAGAGCCGTCAGGGCATCCTTCAGCTGGTCCGTCCGGCGCGCCGTCTTCTCAAACGCAGCGCCGCACTCCTCCAGATAGGCGTTGCACAGATCGAGGGACTGCAGCACCAGATAGGACGGGCTCGTAGTCGCGAACAATGCCATCGCCTGCCCTGCGTACTCCGTGAAAAACGGGTCCGTATTGCGCGAGATATGAAGATACGCTCCGCCGGTCAGCACCGGAAGGGTCTTGTGAGCCGAGTCACAGCAGAGGTCGGCACCGAAGTCCATCGGATGCTCCGACACCGCAAGGAATTTACGGTACGCGCCGTGGGCATTGTCCACTGCAAGGTAGCACCCGCGGCTGTGGCACACCTCCGCAAGCTCCGCAATATCGAGAGCATGCCCGAGATAGTCCGGGCTCGTCACGAACACCGCCGTGGGCATCCGGTCATCGTCACGGCAGTCCGAAATGATCTGCGCCAGCTCCTCGCCGGTGATGTCACAGCGCTCGTACGGATCCCCTGCCAGCGGCATGATCCAGTCGACTGCCACATCCAGTGCGGCTACCGCGTCCAGAAAGCTGCGGTGCATGTTCCGCGCCGCCAGGATTCTGGGTTCGCGCCCCTTGTGAATCGCAATCTTTTTAAGCAAAAAAACCATTGCGCGAACACACAGCGACGATCCTTCCGTCGAGTACAGAGTGCGGCATCCGAAGAGCGTGCCCGCATTGGCTTCACTCTCCGCGATGATTCCGCAGGCGCGTGACAACACGTCCGCACCCTCGATCTCCGTAATGTCCGAAGGCTCGACACCGAGCGGTCCGGCAACGCCCTTGTGCCCGGGCATGTGCAGACGAACCGCGTTGCTCTCGCAATAGTTTTGCACGAAATCGTAAATCGGTGTATTCATTTTGCTCCCCTCCGCCGGATCCTTCCGGCAACCTTCTCCGCCTGCGGCAACCCCTTACCGCCGGCACTTCCTCAACATACTCCGGATGTCCTACTCCTCGTCCTGCTCCGCGATCTTCAGCATGATCGCACACTCGAGGCGCTTTTTGAACAATTTGCAGCCGTAGTCGTACACGCCGCGCACCGAACCGGTGGCGTGGAATGCATTGGCCGCACAGCCGCCTGCACAGTATAGACGCGCCCAGCAGTCCCGGCACTCCTCCCTGGCATACACGTTGCAGCTCGCAAAATCCTCCTGCACCGTCCTGTTGGTCACTCCGTTCCAGATGTCGCCGAGCTTGAAGCCCTCCTCGCCGACGAACTGGTGGCACGGATAGAGATCGCCCCAGGGCGTGACCGCCATGTACTCGGTGCCCGAGCCGCAGCCGCTGATGCGCTTGTAGATGCAGGGGCCGTCCTCCAGGTCGATCATGTAGTGATAAAACGTAAACGGCCTGCCTTCCCTGCTCCTTTCAAGCATCAGTTCCGCAAGCTTTTCGTACTGCTCGCAGACGATGGGCAGATCCTCCTCCGTGAGCGCCATCGGGTCTCCCGGCGCGCACACGACAGGCTCCATGCTGAGCTCCGTAAAGCCCAGGTCAAGCATCGTCTTGATGTCCTCCAAGAAATCGGGATTGGCGTGTGTAAACGTCCCGCGCATATAGTAGTTCTTCCCGCCGCGGGCTTTCGCAAACTTCTGAAACTTCGGCACGATCACATCCCAGCTGCCCTTGCCTGCATAATCCTTCCGGAAGCGGTCATGGACCTCCTTCCGGCCGTCCAAGCTCAGCACAACGTTATGCATCTCGCGGTTGGAATACTCGATAACCTCATCGTCGACGAGCATGCCGTTGGTCGTGAGGGTAAAGCGAAAATTCTTCCCGTTCTCCTTCTCGATGCTTCTGGCGTACTCGACGGTCTGCTTCACCACATCCCAGTTCAAAAGCGGCTCGCCGCCGAAGAAGTCCACCTCGAGATTGCGGCGGGTTCCTGAATTTTCCACCAAAAAATCGATGGCGCGCTTTGCGGTCTCGAAGCTCATGATAGCCCGCTCACCGTGGAACCGTCCCTGGCTTGCGAAGCAGTAGGAGCAGTTTAAGTTGCAGGTGTGGGCAACGTGGAGACACAGCGCCTTCACCACGCCGCCGGTTCTCGCCTTCAGCTCGCCGGCCATGGGAGCAAACGTGTCCTCCGCGAAGAGTTTTCCGTCCTCCTCAAGCTCCGCGATCTCCTCATAGATCACCGAGAGCTCCTCCGCGGGAACGTCCGGATACCGCTTAAGAAGCGTCTCGAACATCTCATTGCGCGGAGTCGTTCGGTACATTGCGATCATATCATAAGTGACATCGTCGACCTCGTGGATCGATCCCGACGCGACGTCGATAACGATGTCTCTTCCACCCAGTTTATATTGATGTATCACCGGATTCCTCCAAAGTTCGTTATATAAAAATATCGCCCCATGGGGCGATATTTTCGTTGTTCAAATTACTTGCTGCTCTTCTCGCAACTCTGGTTTGCAATACCGCAGCTTGTCTTGCATGCGGACTGGCAAGAAGTCTGGCACTCGCCGCAGCCGCCCTTCTTTGCGCTCTCGCACAGATTACGGGTCTTAATGGTCTTGATATGCTTGGTCTTCATACGTTCCTCCTGTGTCACATATCAGTTACCTAAGTAACTCATGTCTTGTATTCAGTTTATCGGATTCCGCGAAAAATGTCAATAGCCGTTTCACCCGCGACTGACATCACTCATTCTTCAGATATGCCTCGATATCCTTCATCGCGGCTTCCTCATCCGCACCGTTCACGGTAACCGTCACCGTGGATCCGGTGGGAAGCGCAAGACTCATCATACCCATGATGCTCTTTGCATTTACCTTCTTGTTCTCACATTGTACATACACGCTGCTGTCATAGCGGCTTGCCACCTGTACCAGCAGGGCTACCGGTCTTCCTCCGAAGCCGTTGGGAATGTTTACTGTCACGTCCTTAGAAATCATTGACTCAACCTCCTTCTTTCACCCGTAACCCCTCGGCAATACCCAATAGTTTTTGCAGCCGGTGATTCACTCCGGACCGCCCCACCGGCGGAACCGAACGCTCTCCCAGCTCCTGCAGCGATGCCTCCGGAAAATCCATCCGCAGCTGCGCCATCTCCCGAAGCTCTTCAGGCAGATTCGCAAGTCCTATAACCCGCTCGATCTCCCCGATGGCCTCTATCTGTTTGTTCGCTGCGCGCGTGGTCTTCGCGAGATTGGAAACCTCACAGTTTACCGTTCTCTGAACCTCGCCGCGTCTCATCCGCACCACCCGTATATCCTCGAACCGCACGCGGGCTGCCGTGGCTCCCATCACTGTCAGGGCATCGGCAATCCGCTCCGAATCCTTCAGATACACCGCCGTCGATCCTCGCCGCTCCCATAATTTCGGCTCGCAATCGAACTGGCCGAGCGCCTGTGTCAGAAACTCTCCGACAGACGCCGACGGCACGGTAATCTCGTAATGATACGACTTATCGGGATCATTCATCGCGCCTCCCATCAGAAACGCCGCACGCACGAAACTCCGCACGCAGCACGATTTCTCGGGAAACCGTAACGAAACATCCGCAAGGGCAATCCGACCTTCCGAACGCGGTACGTCCGGTCGTCGAAATCCCATCTCCTCTAAGCATCGGAGCGCGTCCCTCTCCCCCGCAACACGCACGGCATAACCCCTTCCGCGGCGTCCGGTGAGCGCAAACTCCTCCGCAACAATGTTCATATTAAAGGACTTTTTCAGAAAAGTAAAGCATTTTTTCGCAATTATTTCTTTTTCCGTGGAAAATGTAAGCGAAACCGTTCCGTCCGCCTCTTTTACGAGGGCTCCGCCGTAGCAGAACATCCCCGCAAGCTCCGCAACGGTGCAGTGTCTCGCGTGCGGATCCTTGCCCGCAAGCTCCGTCTTCAGATCTTCCGAAAATGACATCGTCTCTCTCCTACGCGTTCGGCAGAAACCGCACCTCGGGCTCCAGCGCGACGCCGAAGCGGTCAAACACGATCCGCTGCACGTCGCGGATCAACGTCTTCACGTCCTCACAGGTCGCGTTTCCGCGGTTGATGACAAATCCGCTGTGCTTCACGGAAACCTGCGCTCCGCCCACAGTGTAGCCCTTAAGCCCCGCATCCTCGATTAGCTTTCCGGCGAAATAGCCCGCCGGCCGCTTGAAGGTACTTCCCGCGCTGGGAAACTCCAACGGCTGCTTCTCGCGGCGCCGCGCCGACAGCTCCAGCACCTTCGCGCGGATCGCCTCGCGATCTCCCTTTTGCAGTGCAAACACCGCGCCGAGCACGATATCGCCCCGCTCCGGAATCCGGCTGTAGCGGTACGAAAGCTGCAGCTCCTCCGCCGGAAGGGTCTCGATGGTTCCGTCCTTCGTAAGCACCCGGACCTCCCGAAGGGAATCCTTGATCTCTCCGCCGTAGGCGCCGGCGTTCATCACGATCCCGCCGCCGACCGTCCCGGGAATTCCCGTCGCGTACTCCATGTCCGCAAGTCCGCGGTCGCAGGCCTCCCTGGCAAATCCTGACAGAGACGTCCCCGCGGAAACCTCTGCAAGCACCGTCCCGTCCGCCGTCTCGGTGAACGTCATCTTCGCCGGCTTGTCCTCCAGGCGCAGCACGGCCCCCGGAATGCCCTCGTCGGCAACAAGCACGTTGCTTCCGTTGCCCAAAAGCGTCACCGGAACGTCCAGCTCCTGCAAAAGTCTTACGGTCTGCGCAAGCTGCACATCGTCCGCAGGCACCAGATACACGTCCGCAGGACCGCCGATGTGAAACGACGTATGCGCCGCCATCGGCTCATTCCAAAGGCACGTTCCCCGGTCCCGGTACAACGCTTCGATTCGGTTTTTCTGATCTGCCGTAATCATCCGTAACTGTTGGTTCCTCACTTCATTTTCCGCCGGGCTCTCGCAGAGGCTCTCAAACCTCCGAGAGCGTCATGCGGGCCGCGCCGTAGATTCCCGCGTCGTTTCCGAGCTCCGCCAGGCGGAACACCTTGCCGCGCAGCGCGGGAAGAATATTGTCGTTGTAATGTTTCTCGATGGCATCGATCAGGATGCTTCCGGCCCGGCTCACGCCGCCGCCGATGACAAATGCAACCGGATCCGCCACTGCCGCCACGTGCGACAGTGCAAGCGCAAGGTAACTGCCGAGGGTGTCAACCAAAGAGCAGGCAACCTCGTCGCCCTTCTTCGCCTCGTCAAAGATGTCCTTCGCCGTCAGGTTGGTAAAGCCGTGCAGCGATGTCGCTACCGACTCCGACGCCAGGCGCTTCTTCGCCATGCGGACGATGCCCGTGGCTGAAGCGTACTGCTCGAGATGTCCGTGGCAGCCGCAACCGCAGCAGTCCGTCTCCGCGGGGTTGACCACGATATGTCCGATCTCCGCCGCCGCGCCGTTACTTCCGCACACGATCTTTCCGCCGAGGATCAATCCGCCGCCGACGCCGGTTCCCAGAGTCACCATGAGCATGTCGGAATAGCCGCGTCCGCCGCCCTTCCACTGCTCGCCCAGGGCCGCCACGTTGGCGTCATTGCCGACGCGCACCGGCACGCCGAGCATCTGCTCCATCATGGTGCGCACGTTGATGTGATCCCAGCCCAGGTTCGGGCAAAGCAAAACCATGCCGTCCGCAAGCACCGGTCCGGGCACGCCCATGCCGACGCCGATCACCTGATCCTGCGTGATCTTCTCCTCGCCCATCACACCCGCGATGGACGCCGCCAGCTCGCCGGGGATCTTCACGCCGCCCGCCTCGCGGTTCGTGGGAATCTCCCATTTTCTGAGGGCCTCACCGTCCTGGGTGAACAGTCCGCACTTGATCGTGGTTCCTCCGATATCGATACCAAAGCAGTACCTCATTTGTCTGCTTCCTCCTGTTTTTCCGTTTTGTTTCGCACAAGTATATTTCCGCGGGCCTTACTGATTGCCGCCCGTGTACTTCATCAGATTCTGCGTCACGCGCTTCTGAAGCTCCAGCGCCGCATTGTAGCCCATCTTCTTCTGGCGGTAGTTGATCGCCGCCGCCTCGCAGATGATGGCGAGGTTCCGGCCGGGCCGGATGGGAATGTTGTTGCAGACAACGCGATTGCCGAGGAATTCGGTGTATTTTTCCTCCAGGCCGAGACGGTCGTACTCCTTCTCGCGGTCCCACTCCTCGAGCTGGATCACAAGGTCGATGGTCTGGGTCTCCTTCACGCTCTGCACACCGTACAGGGTCTTGACGTCGATGATGCCGATACCGCGAAGCTCGATCAGATGCTTCGTCACGTCGGGCGCCGAGCCGAACAGCGTGTCGTCGCTGACCTTCTTGATCTCCACCACATCGTCCGATACCAGACGGTGGCCTCGCTTGATGAGCTCCAGAGCCGCCTCGCTCTTACCGATGCCGCTCTCGCCCATGATCAGAAGTCCCTCGCCGAAGACATCTACCAAAACGCCGTGGATCGAGATGCGCGGTGCCAGCTGAACCTTCAGCCAGCGCACCAGCTCGGCCACGAGAGCCGTGGTCTCCATGCTGCTCTGGAACACCGGCACACCCTTCTCGAGAGCGAGCTTGCGCATGCCGTCGCTCACCACCAGGTTCCGGCAGAAAATGATGCACGGAACGCCGTATCCCATCAGACGTGAGAAGCAGATGTGGCGCTCCTCGGACGTCATCTCGTTTTTGTACATATACGCGTACTCCACATTTCCGATCAACTGGATGCGGTCCGCGTCAAAGTCGCTGAAGAAGCCAGCCAGCTGCAGTGCCGGCCGGTTGATCTCCGGCTTCGTGATCATTCTCTTGGAAATGTCGATCTCCGGCGTCAGATTCACCAGATTCATCTTCTCCGCCATCTTTACAAGCGAAACCTCATAAGAACACATACCCTACCTCCAAATGCTGTATTTTACGCACCATAGACATTATATAGTACGCGATAGCTAAATGCAATTTATTTCGCATGGAAACACTTCTTCGGGAACGCAAAAAGCCGCTGACCAGCAATTTCGGAAGTCAGCGGCTTTTGTTCGAATCTCAAGTTTCGGTGACAAGGAATCATTTTACTTGACCGAACGGAAATGACGCGAGATTTATATACGTAACATATTCAAGATATACGACATCTTCGTGTACACACACGGCAACATTCTCATAAACCATATTCCCCGTAATGTTAAACAATCCATTACACGCAAAGTAACTAAGATAAGCCTCCTTCTTCCCCTCTCTTTCCTGCTCGCTGAACAGGTCGCTGCTCAGAACACATCCCGGCTCCGATTGTTTCGCCTGTTCCTCTGCATCAAACCACTTTGAAAGAATCTCACTTTTAACCCTCGCGTACTCCTCCGTACTCATCTCGACACGGACACGTTTTCTAGTCAGTGATTCTTCAGGAAAAATCTTCGTATAGAGTTTCCCCAACAGCTTTTCATCAACCTCCGTAAATGGAGTCGGCGAATCAGTTGGTTTCTGACTCACCGTAGGTGTTATGGTTCCGCTTTGCTCATTCTTGTAATCAAACAACAGTACTACTCCTACAAACACCGAAACAGCTAGCACAAGTAACACGATTGCGATTGACAGTTTCTTATTCATCATCCTCCTTAATATCCAGCCGCCTTCGAGCATTTTTGCTCGCGACTTGCTTCACATTTTCAAGTAATATTCTCTCAATGAATCTTTTTCACTTAATCCTTACAAATGGAACTATTGAAATGTTCAATCTCGCCTCATAGAAAATCTCTACTTTTTCTTGATTTCTTACCACCTCTAAAACCTCATAATAATTGTTATCTGAAATGTTCAACGGAACTGCATAATAGTTCTTATATTCTATTAGTTCCAAACCATTATCCAATATGGTCATGTGCCATCCGTCTTGCAGAAGCTTGTTTTGAAAATCCTTGTATTCATCTACTGTCAATTCAAGTTTATACTCAGCTTCAGTCGAACTCTCTTTACTTCTCTCGACAACATATTGATTAAAGGCTTGGGTTCGTTTCCGAAATTTGCTTACAGGAATCGCATATGCTACAACTACATAAGACAACAATATAACAATCAGTGCCAATATCCCGATTAACAAAACTCTTTTTCTATTCATTTGTTTCCCTCCAATCAATAACCAACCATTTCCAACGCCCTCTTAACCGACAGCTTTGTAGTACCCAAGTGGTGCTGCGATAGTCACGGTATTGCCGGAGAGAGAAACCGTGCCGGTGACGTAGGTCGCACTCGTTACAGATGTTTAGTTTCCGCCAAGTATCATATGATTTAGATAAGTCGCCGGCATCTTTCAATGTGAAACCGATACTACCCCAATACAGCATGAATCCTTCGGTGCAAAACAGCAAGCACATTTGGATGAACGACACATTTTCTTGATGAACGACACTATTTATCTAAAGAACGATACATGAAATCTCTTTTCGTCCTCATTTTTTGAAAGATCAACCTCCAAATCGAGCACATTCGCTTCCGGTATAGCGGGATTGTAGAACTGTACTATTTGTCTTGATTATCTTCATGATGCAAAAAGGCGTACACCGATGCCGCGGCTGCTTTGTTCATGCCGGGAACGCCTGCGATCTCGGCCTCGGTCGCCTCGCGAAGCTCCGTCATTCCCTTGTAGTAGCTCATCAGGCTGCGTCGTCTCGCCGGCCCGATGCCCGGAATCTCGTCCAGCACGGACTTCGTCTGCGCCTTGGAGCGCAGGCTTCGGTGGTACTCGATCGCGAAGCGGTGCGTCTCGTCCTGAATGCGCGTGACTAGCGCCGCCACCTCCTCGTTTGCGCCCGCGCTGCCGCGGCTCGCGCCCGAGAGCGCAATCTCCTCCCCGCGGAAATAAAGGCCCCTGGTGCGGTGCCGGTCGTCCTTCACCATGCCGCACACGGGGATGTCCAGCTTTAATTCCGCCAAGACCTCCTCGGCCACCTCGATCTGGCCCTTGCCGCCGTCCATGAGGATGACGTCCGGAAACACGGAAAATGAATTCCTTCCGACCGCCTTTGCGCCGTCCCCGTCCATGATCTCCGCCTCGTTCTCCTGCTCCCGAAGTCCGTGCAGAAAGCGCCTGTTGAGCACCTCGCGCATCGAGGCGTAGTCATCCGGACCGTCGACGCTGCGGATGCGGAATTTGCGGTAATCGGATTTGCGGGGGCGTCCGTCGGTGAAGACAACCATCGAGCCGACGCTGTGAAAGCCGCTGATGTTGGAAATATCGTAGGACTCCACGCGGTGCAACGAGACGATGCCCAGAAGGTCGCCCAAAGCGTTCATCGCGCCGCGGGTGCGCGCCTCCTCCCGGGTGATCTTCTCGAGGTCCTTCTCGATGACCATGCGTGCATTTTCCTTCGCAAGGCGGATGAGCCGCTCCTTGCCGCCGATCTTCGGAACCCGCAGATGCACCGGGCTCTTGCGCTTCGCCGTGAGCCACTCCGCAAGAAGCTCCGAATCCTCCGGCAGAAGCTCCGTCATGATCTCCTTCGGCACATAGGGCGTGCCCTCGTAGTACTGTCGTAAGAAGGCCGAGAGGATCTCCGCGTCCTCGCTTCCTTCGGTCTCCTGCATATGAAAATGCTCCCGCCCGATCAGCCGGCCGTCCCGCTCGAAGAAAATCTGCACAACGCAGTGCTCGCCCTCTCGTGCCAGCCCGATGATGTCGCGCTCGTCAAGGTGCGTGTCGCTGGCGTGCTGCACCTGGGAAAGCGCCTTCACCCGGGTGATCAGGTCCCGGAACTCCGCCGCCTTTTCAAACTGCAACGCCGCGCTGGTCTCCTCCATGCGGGACGTGAGGTACGCGATCCCGTCGGAGTAGTCGCCGCCTAAAAAGCGCAGCACCTTCGCCACCATCTCGCCGTACTCCTCCTCGCTCACGCCACCGACGCAGGGGGCGTCGCACTGCCCGATCTGATGGTACAGACACGGCCGCAGGTTTGTGTCATTTTGCGGAAGCGCGCGGTTGCAGGTGCGGATGCGGTAGATCTTCCGAAGAAGCTCGATGGTGTCGTTCACGGACACGCCGTTGGTAAACGGACCGAAGTAGCGCGCCCGGTCCTTCTCCTGCCGCCTCGTCAAAAACACCCGCGGGAAGGGCTCGTCCACCGTCACCTTGATGAAGGGATAGGTCTTGTCGTCCTTTAAAAGCGTGTTGTACGGCGGGCGGTTTTCCTTGATGAGATTGTTCTCCAGCACAAGGGACTCGAGCTCCGACGCGACGACGATGTACTCAAACCAGTTGACCTGGGACACCATGCGGCGGATCTTCGGCGAGAGCTTGCTTCCCTCGCGGAAATACTGGCTCACGCGGCGTTTTAAGATCTTCGCCTTTCCGACATACAAAATGCGGTCCCGGGAATCGTGCATGATATACACGCCCGGACACGACGGCAGTTTTGCAATTTCCGCATGGATGTCAAACTCTCTCATAGTCCCCTCACCGGCGCATTTTCCGCGCCCGGTCACAACCGGTAATGCACACGAAACCGCTGACGGATCAGCGGTTTCGCACTGTTTTCATGTTCACTCCGAAGACAGCGATCATTCTTCGGAAAATTCTTTCTTCTCTTCCTTCTCTTCCCCGGCTTCCGCACCGGCCTCCAGATCGATGGACTCCACAACCGCCGTTTCTGCGGTCTCCTCGCCGCGTACACGGCGGAAAATCTCCATGAACTGCTTTCCGGTGATCGTCTCCTTCGTGATCAGGAACTCCGCCGCCTCGCGCAGCACGTCGATGTTCTCGCGAAGCATGCGCTCCGCATCGGCGTAGCACGTTCCGATGGTGTTGCGAACCTCCTCGTCGATTGACGTGGCCGTCGCATCGCTGCACATAAGTGCCGTGCGGCCTTCAAGGTACTTGCTCTCCACGGTCTCCAAAGCGACCATTCCGAAGCGCTCGGACATACCGTAGAGGGTTATCATCTGGCGCGCAAGGGATGTTGCGCGCTCGATGTCGTTGCTGGCTCCGGTGGTGACGGAGTTAAACTCCACCGCCTCCGCGGCGCGGCCGCCGCACAGAATGCGGATATTGGTGAGAATCTCTTCCTTCGAGCTTAAGTATTTTTCTTCCTCGGGCAGCTGCATCGTGTATCCGAGAGCGCCCATGGTGCGAGGCACTATGGTGATCTTCTGCACCGGCTCGGCGTCCTTTTGCAACGCCGCCACCAGGGCATGTCCCACCTCGTGGAACGCAACGATCCGCTTCTCCTCCGGTCCCAGGATGCGATCCTTTTTCTCCTTGCCGGCGAAGACCACCTCCACGGACTCCATCAGGTCGGACTGCGTCACGACCGTACGACCTTCCTTGACCGCCAGGATCGCGGCCTCGTTGATGATGTTTGCAAGGTCCGAACCCACCGCACCGCTGGTGGCGAGCGCGATCTCCTCGAGGTTGACGGAATCGTGCATCAGCACATTTTTCGCGTGAACCTTGAGAGTCGCGAGACGCCCCTTCAGATCGGGCTTGTCCACGATGATGCGACGGTCGAAACGGCCCGGACGAAGCAACGCCTTATCCAGGATCTCCGGGCGGTTCGTCGCCGCCAGGATGACGATACCCTTTGAAGTATCAAAACCGTCCATCTCCGAGAGGAGCTGGTTGAGGGTCTGCTCGCGCTCATCGTTGCCGCCGCCGTACCGGCTGTCGCGGCTCTTGCCGATGGCATCGATCTCGTCGATGAAGACGATACACGGCGCCATCTGCTGCGCCTGGCGGAACAGATCGCGCACACGCGATGCGCCGACACCGACGTACATCTCCACGAAGTCCGAACCGGACAGGGAGAAGAACGGCACCTTCGCTTCGCCGGCAACCGCTTTCGCCAGCAATGTCTTACCGGTTCCGGGAGGTCCGACCAGGAGGGCTCCCTTGGGAAGCTTCGCACCGATGCGCGTGTATTTCGCGGGATCATGCAGGAAGTCGACGAGCTCCAGAACGGACTCCTTCGCCTCCTCCTGACCGGCCACATCCTTAAAGGTCACGCCGGTCTCCTTCTCCACATACATCTTCGCGGTGGATTTGCCGGCACCGAGGCCGCCGATGCCGCCGTTTTTGGTGAGCATCCGGTATGCGCCCCAGAGCATCAGATAAATGAACGCGAAGGGCAGCACGTAAGCCAGCAGCACGTCCAGGATCGTGGTTCTCTTGTCCACGATCAGACGCTTGTACTCCAGCTCCTTGACGCCGCTCTCGGCCTGCCGCGCCTTCGCGGCCTCCAGCCGGTTGATGAGCTCCGTGTCGCTCTCGATGATGCCGGTGTAATAGGTCTCCACGCCGGCGTCCTTGGCCGTGCCTTCTCTGGGGTAGATCACGATCTTGTCGTAGTCCGCCTCGATCACCACCTTCTCGATGGTGTTGTCCTCCAGCATTTTCAAAAACTCATCGTACGAAATCTCGCGATTCCGGATCTTGTCCAGCTCCGCAGAGATAAACATGTAGCTGATGATGAAGATGAAGAACAGGATCACCGTCAGAATGATCCTTGTGACGACGCCCTTGTTCTTGCCTCCGTCATCTTTCTTTCCGTTGTTTCCGTTGTTCGAAGTATTCAACCGTAACCTCCCCTGATTTCATTCTCGATTTTCCTCATTCGCCGCGCAATCGTACCGGCGCTTTTTATTCCAGCGCGTCCACAGCCTCCCGCATCACGGTGGCGATATCGTCGTGGATCACCAGTGTCGCCTCGCCGTCCGCGGAGGTGACGCTCTTGTTGATCAGCACCAGGTCCCTGCCGTGGAAATAGTGGATCAGTCCCGCCGCCGGGTAAACCACCAAAGACGTTCCGCCGATGATCAGCGTGTCCGCGGAGGCGATCGCCGCAACCGCCTTCGAGATCACCGTATCGTCGAGGCTCTCCTCGTAGAGAACCACGTCGGGCTTGATGATGCCGCCGCACTCGCAGCGCGGCACCCCGCTCGTCTCCAGGATCGCCTCCATGCCGTAGAAGCGGTGGCAGCGCTCGCAGTAGTTGCGAAGCACCGATCCGTGAAGCTCATACACGGTCTCGGAGCCCGCCTTCTGGTGCAGACCGTCGATGTTCTGCGTGACAACCGCCTTCAGCTTACCCATCTTCTCAAGCTTCGCCAGCGCCTTGTGGCAGTCGTTGGGCTCCGCCTCGGGATAGACCAATTTGTCGCGGTAAAATGCAAAGAAATCCTCCGGATCCTGCTCGTAGAAGGAGCGGGAAACCATCTCCTCCGGCGACAGCGTCCGGTGATACTTCTGGTTGAACAGGCCCGTCGCGCTCCGGAAATCCGGAATGTTACTGGCCGTGGAAACCCCCGCGCCGCCGAAGAAGACGATGCGGTTGCTTCTCTCAAGGACTGTCTTTAACTGTGTGATCAGCGGGTTCATTCTTCCTCCTCAATCACCGACTTGCGGTAGTACAGCGGCGAAACGCCGTAGTATTTTTTAAACAGCTTGCTGAAATGGTAGACATCGTCATAGCCGACCTGCGCCGCGATGGTGCGGATGCTGCCGCGGTTCTCCTCAAGCATCTCCTTTGCCTTTCCGAGGCGGATCTGGATGAGGTAGTTGATCGGCGAATCCCCCGTCTTCTCCTTGAAGATCTTGGAGATGTACACGGGGCTTAAGTACATGTTCTGTGCGATTCCGTCGAGGGAAATGTGCTGGGAATAGTTGGCCTTTAAGTACTGGATGATGCGCTGCACGACGTAGCTCTTCGAGTAGCTCTCGAACGGCACGCCGACAACCTCCTCCTTCGGCTTCTCCGTAATGGAGCGGTACAGAAGAATCAGGATCTTGATCATCTGCGCCTGCACGAGGTAGTACCGGCCGGGCTGCGTGGTCATGTTCTCGTCGATGATCTCGTAGCAGCAGCGGCTGATCTCCCGCTTCACCTCGTTGGTCAGGCTGATCACCGGACAGCCGTTCGGCAGCTGGATCGTGTTCGGTTCCATGTTCAGAAAATGAAGATCCGAGATACCCGCAACGAACTCCAGCGTCGGATCGGCCGGGTTCGTGATGATGCTCTGATGCATCACGCCGGGATTGCACACTAAAAGATCTCCCTGCTTGACGTCGTAGGTGACGCCGTCGATCAGGTACTGCCCCTTGCCGGACAGGATGTAGGCGATCTCCAGAATGGAGTGCGAATGATAGTACGTCAGGCGCGCGTCGCGCACGCGGCTGCAGTACAATACGGTGGGATGAAACTCCTCATACGAAATGTCGGATTGATACCCTGCCATAAGCAAACCTCCTCCGAAATCAGATGTTTTCGATCTGCCAATCGATCGGCGAAACCCCATTTGCCGTTAAAAACTCATTGGTCTTGCTGAAATGCCGGCATCCGAAAAATCCCCGGTACGCGGACAATGGACTCGGATGCGGTGCCGTCAGCACCAGATGCTTTCTGTTCGTAAGCATCGGCATCTTACTCTGCGCGGGACGGCCCCACAAAAGAAAGACAACCGGCCGGTCCTCCTTGTTGATCTCCGAGATCACCGCGTCGGTAAATGTCTCCCAGCCCCGGTCGTGATGGGAATTTGCGCTGTGCGCCCGCACCGTGAGGACGGTGTTCAACAAAAGCACGCCCTGCTTCGCCCATTTGACCAGATAGCCGTTGTTGGGAATGTAGCAGCCCAGGTCCGTCTGCAGCTCCTTGTAGATGTTCTCCAGAGACGGCGGGATCTCCGTTCCCGGGCAGACCGAAAAGCACAATCCGTGTGCCTGGTTCACCTCATGGTAGGGATCCTGCCCCAGGATGACCACCTTCACGTCGCTCCGCTTGGTGTAGCGGAACGCCTCGAAGATCTGCTCCCGCGGCGGATATACGTTGCCCCGGGCGTATTCGTCACGCACGAAATCACTGAGTGAGCGGTAATACGGCTTTCCGAACTCACCCTTGAAAAATGCTCCCCAGTCTTCCGCGATGACTGCCATCACTGCACCTCCCGGACACTCACTCCCCGCTCTCTTAAGTACCGCTTCACCTCGGAGATCTCCAGCTCCTTATAGTGGAACAGCGTAGCCGCCAGCGCTGCGTCCGCACCGCCCTCGGTCAACGCCTCATAAAAATGCTTGCAGGTTCCCGCGCCGCCCGAGGCGATCACCGGGATAGAAACGCGGTCCGCCACGGCGCGGGTGAGCGCCAGGTCGTAGCCGTCCTTCGTTCCGTCGCAGTCCATGCTAGTCAGCAAAATCTCGCCGGCACCGAGCTCCTGGGCCCGTCCGGCCCACTCCACCGCGTCGATCCCCATATCCACGCGGCCGCCGTTTTTAAAGATGTGCCATGTTCCGTCCGGCATGCGCTTTGCGTCGATGGCGACCACCACGCACTGGCTGCCGAATTTGTCGGCCGCCTCGCTGATCAGGGTCGGGTTCATAATGGCCGCCGAGTTGACCGCCACCTTGTCCGCGCCCTCCCGAAGGATCATGCGGAAATCATCGACCGTGCGGATTCCGCCGCCGACCGTGAACGGAATGAACACCTGCTCCGCAACGCGACGAACCATCTCCTTCTTGATGGTCCGCGCGTCCGAGGACGCCGTGATGTCCAAAAACACAAGCTCATCCGCGCCGGCCCTTCCGTAGGCCTTGCCGACCTCCACCGGATCGCCCGCATCGCGCAGATTGACAAAATTGATACCCTTCACCACGCGTCCGTTGTGAACATCGAGGCAGGGAATGATTCTCTTCGTAAACATCGCCGTACTCCGTCGTCTTGGATTTGTTCGGGGCTCACTGCATGCCCGCAAAATTCATCAGGATCTTCATGCCCACATCGCCGCTCTTCTCAGGGTGGAACTGGCAGGCGCACAATTTGCCTCTCTGCACCGCCGCATGAATGGTCACGCCGTACTCCGTCGTGGCCGCCACATCCGAAAGCTCGCCCGCCTGCAGGTAGTACGAATGCACGAAATACACGTAACTCCCCGCGGGAACTCCCGCAAACAGAGGGCTCTCCTTGGGCATGCTCAGATCGTTCCAGCCGATGTGAGGGATCTTCCGTCCGCCTCCCTCGGGGATGCGCACGATTTTTCCGGGCAGGATCCCGAGTCCGGGAACGCCGGGCGCCTCCTCGCTCTCCTCAAAGAGCAGCTGCAGTCCGAGGCAGATCCCCAGGAACGGCTTCGTGGCCGCAACCTCGCGGATCACCTCCGTAAGACCGCGGTCCGAAAGCTTCTTCATCGCATCGCCGAAGGCTCCGACGCCGGGCAGGATCACCCGGTCCGCCCCGCGGATCACCGCGGCATCGTCTGTGACGACATTCTCCAGTCCCAGCGAATTCAGAGCATTTTCCACACTGCGGATATTGCCTGCATCGTAATCGACAATCGCTATCATAACTCCTCCGACTCAACACCTGCGGGCGACGCCGGCTCTAACTCGAACCAGAACTCGACACCGTTCTCGTGGTTGATGACTCCGTATTTTTGATGGTGGCGCTCCATGATCGCCTTGACGATTGAGAGCCCGATGCCGCTGCCGCCGTACTCGCGGCTTCTGGCCTTGTCCACCTTGTAAAACTTGATCCAGATGCGCTCCAGCTCATCCTCCGGGATCAGCTCGCCGGTATTGTAAACCGAGACGCGCACCGCACCGCTCTCCTCGCTTAACGAAACCGCGATTTCCTTCGACTTGGACGCATGGTTGATGGCGTTGCTGACGTAGTTCGTCACAACCTCCTCGATCATGTACTCGTCCGCCCACACATAGACCGGATCGCTCTCGTGATAATGCAGCTTGATGCCCTTCTGCTCGCGGAGCACCTCGGTCTGGTTGAGAACGCCCGTCAAAAGGCTCACGATATCGAAGCGCTCGTACTCGACCTGGTTGCCGCCGAATTCCATCTGATTCAAGGTCATCAGCTTCTGCACCATCCGGTTCATCTTGCCGGCCTCGTCGGAGATGACGCTGCAGTAGTAGGCACGGCTCTCCGGGTCGTCGGATACATTTTCCGTAAGGCCCTCTGCGTAGCCCTGGATCAGCGCGATCGGTGTCTTCAGTTCGTGCGAGACGTTCGCGATGAACTCGGACCGCATCGCGTCGACCTCCTCGCGGTGCTCCAGGTCGCTCTGCAGCTCACTGTTTGCATTCTTAAGCTCGCCGACCGTCTCCTGCAGCTGCGCCGACAGCCGGTTCAAAGAGGCCGATAAAACGCCGATCTCATCGCTTCCCTTAACCTCGCAGCGCGCCTCGAAGTCCATCTCGGCCATGCGCTCCGCGTGCTCCGACATCTGCACGATGGGCCGCATGACGCCGCGGCCGAAAAATACCGCCAGGATGACGGCCAGAAGAAACACGGCCGTTCCGATCAGCAGAAGCATATCCGTAAACGCGCGGTTATCGCTGACAAACGCCTGAAAATCCGTGCGGATATGAATCGTAAATCCGTTCTTCAATTTGCCGTAGGCGTCCAGATACTCCCGCTGGCTGCTTCCGTACACGCCCTCGCCGTCGAGGGTGTCCGCGTCCATCGTGATCCGGTAGATCTTATAAAGCTCATGCTCCGCAACCACCTCCGGATCTCCCGCCGCATTCTTGCGGATTCCGGAGTACACCATTCCGGCGTCGATGTACCACGACCTCGATCCGCTCTCCTCCGGTCCGCTGTTGTAGCGCACGCGCGGGTTTCCGCTGTACAAAAACAACATGTACTGCCGGCCGACGGTGGAATCCAGCCTGTGCTGTGCATCCAGCTCGTAAAATGCAGTCGAATCTCCGAAAAATGCATTGATGGAATCGTAGCACTCCTCGAGTTTCTTCACCTTCCGGTTCAGAGACATCCGGTCCACGAACACGCGGAACAAAAGCCAGGTGCCGCCGACGCACAGAACGATCAGCACCGTGAACGCCAGCAGCAATTTGAAGCGAAACGAAACACCTTTCTTCATACTAACTCCGTACCCTTACTCCGTCGGCTCAAACTTGTACCCCATGCCCCAGATGGTATGGATGTACTCGCCCTTTTCTCCCATCTTGCTGCGAAGTTTCTTGACGTGCGTATCGATGGTGCGCGCGTCGCCGTAATAGTCATAGTTCCAGACGTTGTTGAGGATCTTCTCCCGGGAGAGGGCCACGCCCTTGTTCTCCGCAAAGAAGCTCAACAGCTCGAATTCCTTCACACTCAGATCGATCGGCTTGCCGTCGATGGAGACGATATGCGCCGTCTTATCAATGACGATGCCGCCCACCGAGAGGCTCTCCTCTCCCTGGCCTGCACGGCGCAGGATCGCATCGATGCGCGCCATCAGGATCTTCGGGCTGAAAGGCTTGCTGATATATTCGTCAACCCCGAGTTTAAACCCGAGAAGCTCGTCTCTCTCCTCGCTGCGGGCCGTGAGCATGATGATCGGCACCTTCGAATACTGCCGGATCTCCTTGCACACCTGCCAGCCGTCCATCTTCGGCATCATCACGTCGAGAAGCACCAGTCCGATCTCCTTCTTCGCAAAGAAGATGTCCAATGCCTGTTCGCCGTCCTCCGCCTCCAGGTAGCGGTACCCCTGCTTCTGCAGGAAATCGCACACCAGCTTGCGCATGCGCGCCTCGTCGTCCACTACCAATACCGTAACTTCATCCATGCTTACACCTCACATTCCGCGGCTCCTCCGCCGCGATAACCCCGTAAAAACTTACCTCTCTACACTACCAAAGAACCGTGTTCGTTCTGTGAATCGCTCTTATTTCTCGCCGTAATGAAAAATCCTGACCGTCTCGATGACCACCGGCGGATTCGGCCGAAGCCGCGACGTGAGTTTCACCGACATCAACTTGTCCAAAACCTCGTAGCCGTCGTAGATCTGTCCGAAGACGGTGTTGTGTCCGTACAGCCACGGCGCGCCGCCGTAGAGCTCGTAAAATGACAGCTCCTCCGCCGACAGTTCGGTACCGTACGCCTCCTTCAGGTACTGCTCCGTGGTGATGTGGAAGCGGTTGTCCAAAGGCTCCCGCAGCCCGCGGATCACGGACGCCTTCGTCTGCACGAAGAAGAACTGGATCGTATTTGTCGACTCGGTGCCCAGGTTGGCCATGCACAGCGCACCGCGGATCGGCTTCAGGCTCTCGACGATCTCGTCGGCAAATCCGCCGCCGTAGATGCTCTCGCCGCCTAAGCCCTGCCCCTCGCGGTCTCCCGCCTGGACGATGTAATCCTCGATGACGCGGTTGACTTTGATGCCGTCGTAAAATCCGTTGCCGGCCAGCGTCTTAAAGTTCTCCACCGCCTTGCGCGCCTCCTCGGGGAACAGCCGCACCGAGATCACGCCGTAGCCGGTGAAGGTAAACTCCGCGCACAACTCGCCCTGCGCCGGCTTCTTCAATTGATAGATCTCCTGCGCCTCCGGGCGGAGCGCCGGCTCCGTCTCGTCGTCCTCATCGATGATGACCACGCCTGTCACGGTGGGCGTCGGCGAGACGACGTCTTCGGGCGTCGTGTTGTTCGCCGTCTTTTTGCCGCATGCCGCCATGGCAAGCAAGCCCGCAAACAACAGCCCGAACAGGGCGCTGCATCGAATTGTAAAGCGCTTTTTGTGCATCCTCGGATCCTCTCCCCATCTGCCGACAGTTATACGTATCTATCCTAATACAACAACCCCGATTTTGCAAGAAAAATCATCGGACGGAGGTGACTCCGCCCGATGATCGGATACTGCTTTTTTGTTGTCTCGTGCGCTTACTCGTAAGTTCCCAAGAAGATCGGAAGACCGTTGCTGTCCACGATCATGTAAACAAACGCCCGGTTGAGGTCCACACGGTAGATATCCTCGACGAAATATGCCGCATCGGCCACGAGGAGCGCCGTGACGGCCGCTGCCTTGGTACCGTCGTTATCCACGCTGATATAGGTCTTGTGAAGCACATTGCTCACATACGTGTCGCGGTCGTCGATCAGCTTCCGCAGGTTCGCGCGGGACGCGTCAAACGCATCCGTCATGCCCATGCTCTTCAGTGCGTCCGGAAGCTGTACCGAGTACTCCTGTGTGTATTTCGGCATCGAGATGACAACCTCTCCGTGTTTTGCATTTGCAAACAATGTATCAATCGTTCCAACCCCCAGGGAATCCACAAGCTGCTCAATGGTCACGCCCTCCTTCGGAAGGAGTGCGACATAGGAATACTCGCCGCCGAGATACTTCTTTACAAAGCCGGTGCAAAGCTCGTTCTCCAGGAATCTTCCGTCCGACGTGCCGTGCATCATATCCACCTTGCGGACCGTGCCGTCCGCAAGCTTAAAATCGCTGTCCTTTACGATGTGGTCCGTATTAAAGGGCTCGACCCATTTGGCGTTCAGGGTGATGGCGTTCATCAGGATCATCGCGGTATCGGAATCCAGTCTGTCCAGAAGCTTCTTGATCATCCCCTTGGTATTGTCATTCACCCAGTTGTTGACGTCCGTCACCGTCTTATCATCCATCGCCGCCGAGAACACCGCCGCGCGGTAGTAGTCGAGGCAGGTGGTCAGAAATCCCTGGGGAACATGGGCGCCGATGTCATTGCGGATCCACAGCGAGTTGGCGTTTGTAAAGCTTGCGCCGTCCTCCGTCTGCTTCGTCAGCTTCTCCACCCAGGCCGCCAGATACGCATTCCGCTCCTCGTTGGTGAGTCCGAGCACCTTGTCCATCTGCGTCAGCGTGTCTCCGTCAGTGCCGTTGGCAAACATGGCGAGAGCCATGTACACGGAAAACGGCGAGATCATTCGCGTTTCGCCCTTTCCCGTCTTTTGGAAAAGTCCGTAGGCAAACTGCTCGTAGGCCGCCTTCATCTTCTCATCCATCGGTTTTGTGACCGGCGTTCCCGTGGACGAGCCCGTGAGTTTCTTCGTTCCCGGTCCCGGGGTAAATCCCGGATCTTCACCCTTCGTCGGTGTCGGCGTCAGCGTCGATGTCGGCGTCACCGTTCCCGCCTCGCTGTTTCTTCTCTCCCCGCCCTGCTTGCCGCAGGCGGTACAGCCGATGGCCAGCACCAGCACTGCGATCCACGCGATCATTTTCTTTCCTGTTCTTCTCATAGTATTCTCTTCTTTCTTTTCTTTGTCCCGGCCGCTGCCGGGGTAGTTTCCGGACTGTTATTGATATGTGCCGAGGAAGATCGGCAGGTTGTTCTCATCCACGATCATGTACACAAACGGCCGGTCGAGCCGGATGGTATGTGTGCGTGAAGCGGAAAGTGTGCGCGTCGAAATGAACGTCACGGCCGCCGCGCGGGTCCCCTTGTTGTCGAGGCTTAGGAATGTCTTGTGAATCACTCTGTCGACGAAGGTCTGCCCTGTCCGGATCAGCCCCGTAAAATCAGCTCCGATGCTGAAAATGTCGGGCATTCCCATCGTTGACAGCACATTGTTGAGCTCCCTTTCGTACTCGTCGGTGATCTTCGGGATCCGGAGACTCACCGCGTCCGCCTTTGCGTTTGCAAACAGCGCATCCACGGTCATTTGGTCCAGCGCCGCCACCGCCGCATCGAGGGTGACTCCCTCCTTCGGAAGAAGTGCTACGAAGCGGTATTTGCCGCCCTTGTAGGACTTCGCGCAGCCGGTGAACATGTCATTTTCCAGAAAGCAACGGTCCGCCTCGCCGCGAAGCATCTCGACCTTCGTTTTCGTTCCGTCTGCCTTCGTAAACTCCGCGTCCGTCTCCGTGTTCTCCAGAAGGAACGGAATCTCCCAGTCGGCATCCAGCGTGATGGCATTCATCAGGATCACGGAGGTGTCGATGGTCAGATCACCCGGCCTTATGATCTTTTTGATCATCCCCTTGGTGTTTTTGTCCACCCACGCGTTGACGTCATCGACGGTGCGGTCGTCCATATCCGCCGCAAACACCTCAGCCATGTAGTAATCTGCACAGACCGAAAGGAACGGATCCGGCACCGCCGTGCGGAACCGCTTCGCGATCCACACCGAGTCCGAGCACGTGAACGCGACATTCTCCTGACCGGTCAGGGAAGCGATCCACCCGGCAAGATATTGATTTCTCGTCTCCGCCGTCAAGCCGAGGACCGTGTCCATCTGCGTCAGCGTGTCGCCCTTCGCCCCGTTTGCAAGCATCGCCAGAGCCGTGTACACGGAAAACGGGGAGATCACACAGTTTCCGTCATCTCCCTGTGCGCACTCCTTGAACAACCGGTACGAAAAATCCGCGTACGCCTGCCGCATCGCCTCGTCCATGGCCTTCTTCTCCGGCGCGGCGTTTGAGCCGGCCGTCAGCGTCTCGGTGCCGCTCCCGTCCTTCGGCGTTTGAGTAGGCGCAGTCGTCACCATGGACGTCGGTTCCTTTTCAGGGGCTTTGCCGTCGTCCTTCGCCCGCTCCCCGCAGGCGGCGAGCATCGTCGTTACGGCAAGGACCAGCAGCACGGCGGTCCACCGCCGCAGGCCTTCCCGGATCTGTTTTGTTCTTCTCATCAGTCTCCTCCCTTGTTGCAGACTCTTTTTTTCTTCCCGTACGACCGACTTACTCGAAGGTTCCGAGGAAGATCGGAATTCCGCAGAAATCGATGGCGTACACAAACGGATGGTCCGCGCGCACGGTGATGTGCTCGCTCTCCACCGGTGCCGCCGACTTGCTCATCTCCACGACGGTCGCCGCAGCGGCGCGGGTTCCCTCCTCCGAGACCTCAATCTTTGCCTGGTGAATGATCCGGCTGATGTACAGGCAGGACGGATCGGTGATTCCCGAAAAGTCAGCCGAAGGAACAAAAGGAAGGTTAAGTCCCATTTTCTGAAGAACCGGTATTATCTCCTCGCACCTCGTCTCCTCGGTGAACGAGGGAAGCATCAGCGTAATTTTGGCGTTTTTCCGGTTTTCATAGCAGTCGATCTTATTCCAGTACTCGGGCGTAAGAGCCGTCAGAAGCTCGTCGACGCTGACTCCCTTCTCCGGAACGAGGATTCGCATGGAGAACCAGCCGTCCTCGTAATACTTGTCCACAACCGTGCAGAGCTCGTCACGGTAGTATGAGCCCTGTTCGGTCCCGACCATGAGGTTCTCGGTGCGGAGCTTGTTTCCGTCTTTATCGTTGAAGGGCTCATTTTTCAACGTTTCCTTCTTTTCGAAAGGCTTCTCCCACTTCTGGTCGAAGAGGATCGCATTCACTAAAAGCATCACCGCGCCTGTATCGAGTCTGTCCAGCATGTTCTGAATCATCTTGTCCGTGTGGTCGCTGATCCAGTTGTTGACATCGCGGATCGTGGATTCGTCGAAGGGTGCCTTCAGCACCGACGCATAGTACTTCTTCGCGCAGATATCGAGAAATTCCTTCCGCACATTTTCCGCAAAATTCTCCTGGATCCAGACCGAGTTCGACACGGTCAGATAATCCTCGCTTTCGGACCACGCGATCATCTCCGAGAGGAATTCGTTCATGACCTCGCGCTTCATCCCGAAGAGCTTTTCAAACTCCGCAAGCGTCTCGCTCCCGGCTCCGTTTTCCGCCATTCCCACCGCATACATCATCGAAAACGGCGAGAGTACCGTCGTGCCGTCCGTCGTTCCGCGCACCTGCCGCAGAAGCTCAAACGCGTAGGGAAGATACCCCTTTGCAAACTCCTCAAAATCCTGCGGTACATCCTGTTTGCCCTCGATCTCCGCAGCCTCCGCCAGTACCGCCGCGCCGGAGAGGTGATCGCACCCCGCGCAGACCGCCATCATGACGACCGCCAGAAGAAGCGCCACACATTTTGTAACCGTCGAATGTCTTCCGATAAACTTTCGCATTCTGTTTACCCCCTGTTCTTTTTCTCCGGAATCCCTGCCCGTGCTCCTCTCCCGATCCCGGAAATCCCGTTTATGCCATAGATACGATCCGGCAGCTCCGATTTATGAGACATTTTTCGAAAAATGAAAAAAAAGTAACGACCCCCCTTGACAGTGTAACAGTGTTACGCTATAATGACGTCGTAACAGTGTTACACTGCGTGCACGGCAGAGTAATCTCAAAGCCCAATCTACATAGGAGGTGGTTCTTTGGATTCGGAACAAAAGCTGATTTCCAAAAAAGCTCTCCTGGAGCGGTATAATATTTCGTACGGCTCGCTGTACCGATGGAAACGCAAGGGATTGATCCCCGATGAGTGGTTTCTTCGGAAGGCAACCGTCACGGGACAGGAGACGTATTTTCCGGAGGAACTGATCTGCGAGCGGATGGAGCTGATCCTTTCCGCGAAGGACGACGTTCTTCTGGGCGAACTTGCGGCGCGGCTTTCGGGGGAGAGTCAGACCGACCCGTCCATGACCGTGGAGACCGCCTACGGCAGCCACACTCTCCGGCTCTCGGAGATCCGGACAGTCCGCATGACCGATCAAAACGGCACACAGACGGACATCACAACACAAATCATCAACTTACTAAGGGGAGGAACACAAGTATGAACATTTCCGGTTCCGGAAGTCTTCCGGGCGGCGATTACGGCGAAGATATCCGCATCAGCGGAAGCGGCAGCATCAAGGGAAGCATCAGCTGTACCGGTCTCGCGATCTCGGGCTCCGGCCACGTCTACGGCGAGGTCAACTGCCACGGCGCGATCCGCGTGTCGGGCTCCGGCAGAATTGACGGCGCCGTGCATGCCGCCGATATTCAGGTCAGCGGAAGCACACATTTCGACGGTCCCGCGACCGTGGACGGCAAGATGCATGTCAGCGGTGCGGCACATATTACCTCGCTGCACTGCGGTGAGCTCGTATCCAGCGGTGCCCTCAAGGCCACCGGCGACGTCTCCGCGGAGACGATCACCGTCCGCGGCGCCATCAACAGCGAGGGCCTGATCAATGCGGAAAATATAGATGTGGAAATGGGCGGTGACTGCTATGCCGACGCCATCGGCGGCAGCGTCATCCTGATCCGCAACGGAGCTGTCCGCGGTCTGCTCGCCCGCCTGTTCAAGGGCGCCGGCAGCATCTTTACTGTCAGAACGAACATCGAGGGCGATGACATCACGCTCTCCAACGTCGTGGCCGACACCGTCATCGGACGCAACGTCCGCATCGGCGACGGATGCCGGATCCGCCACGTCATTTACAGCGAATTGATCAACATCAGTGAAAAAGCGGAAGTAGAACTCTACGAACCTTCGAATTGAAGTCTTTACTTTACGCCGAAATTGTGCTATAGTGTCCGTTGTCGGCGCTTGTAGCTCAGTGGATAGAGTAGTGGCTTCCGAAGCCAATGGTCGGGGGTTCGAATCCCTTCAGGCGCAACAAAGCGGGACACACCGTATCGTGTGTCCCGCATTTTTTGTTTTTCCGGCGCAGATCGGCACCGCTACCCCGCCGCCATGAGCTTGTCGCGAAACTCCGCGGGCATCAGCGACTCGAACTCGCTGAAGCGGTACACCATGTCTGAGAGAAACTCCTGTTTGGGCACCTGCGTGCGGTTTATCTCCTTCACCATGTCCGTGAGTCGCTCCCGGTCCGGAATCTTCGACACCGGCACCAGGATCACCTCGTGGATGCTCGACGGCAGGATCCAGAAATCGTCCCCGATGCTCTCCTTGAATTCGTTCAAGAAAGGCAGTTCCAGAAGAGCCGCTGCACCGCCGTTGGCGTCGTTGTTGGAGAGCACATACATCGGAAAATCCCGCCTCTTCGCATCCTCCTCCAATCCTTCCCGAAAGCGTCTTCTCGCCTCCGCCGCACTCTCCCGCTCCGCGGCGTCTGCCGCGTATTCGTCCGCTTCGTCCGCGGTCCCGGATGCGGTCTCGGCGGCGCTCAGAATATCTAAAAGCACATCCTCGATGTTGCGAAGCACCGGCGGAAGATCCCTTGCGGTGTTGCGCAGAGCAAGCTCCGTGAGTTCCTCGGTCGTCACGCCCCAGGTCGCGGCCTGGTCGTCCGTGATGCGCACCGTTCCGATGCGTCGGTCGTCCGTATCGACCGTCCACTGGAAGCCGACCGCCAGATCCCCGATCTCCACATGGGGCATGTTCGAAAGCATATCCCGGTTCAGGGGCAGATTCATCAGCTTAAAGAGGATGCGGTCCTTGATGTCCGCATAACGCATCGACGGCTCCTGCTTCCACGGCAGACGGTTTTTATTGTACATCTCCACAACATCCTCGACGACGTGCTCCATGGTTCTTCCCTCGAGGTATTGCTCGTAAAACGGGTCGAGGTAGATCGTCGGCACCACGTTCGTGTCGCGGTAGCGGATCAAAAGCCCCTCCATCGTCACATTATTGTTCTTCTGTACGCTCTTGAGCACAGTTTCATAACCCTCCCCCAGCAGCAGTTTCGTCTGCTCGGCGATTTCCCGGCAAAATTCCTGAAATTCTTTCATGGCAAATACACCCCCGACAGTCCTCGGGTCCTTTCCTTTTTCGATGGTTCGCCATGTGCACACAGTGAAAATGATAATTCGCGGGGAAAGCCACGGCCTCCCGCACTGAGAAACAAGAAAAAAAGAGTTGTCGGTGATTTCCGACAACTCTATTGTACATGACCCTCGCCCCCGTTGCAAGCAGTTTCGGGGCTCTCCCGCGGAGAAACCGACGGGCGGTTATTATGCATTTTTCCTTGTTTCACCGGGACAATTCCGGCGCGGCAACGCCTTGTTTTGTCACATTTTCACAAATACCGGGTGCCTTATTTCATCGCCGTTAAGAGCCTTCCGGCGAGCTCGCCGCTCATGGCGTCGCCGAACAGGCCGCCCTGGGCCAGATCGATGCCGCAGTCCGCCGCCAGTGCCGCCGTCTCCTCGGCATGCACGTCGGGCAGGATCACATCAACTTCCATGCGGTGCGCTGTCTGCGAAACCACGGACAGAATCTCCGTCGCCTCCTCGGCGGTACAGTTCTCCGGCGCCCAGCCGGTCAACAACCAGGCATCAAACGGCAGCCGCTGCAGCTCTCCCGTGGGAATGCGCGGCAGTCCCGAGGTCTCCAGCACGAAACGGACCCCGAAATTGGCAAGCTTGCGCATGCGATCCGCCGCATCCGCCGTGCTCTTCATCACGGCCTTCTCCGACACCTCGAAGATCACCTTGCGAAGATCCAGTTCAAGCGTCTGCAACACATCGTACGTCGTCTTGATAAACTCCCGGTTGGCGAACATCCGGTCCGTCACCGGGATCACGCACCGCACATCGGCGATGCCCATCTCCTGATATCTGCGAAGCTCCTCGCAGGCGTGGTGAAGCATCGCTTCGTACACCAGCATGGCGAGTCCGCTGTCGTCGATCTCCTTCATAAAATCCTCACCGACCAGACGCCCCTCCGGGGTCTGCAGCATCGGCGTGATGACCATCTGCTCCGCGCGTCCCGCAGCGAGACGAACCCGCGGCGTCACAGGGTACTCCAACAACCCCGCGCGAACCGCCTCCGTCACCATCGCCTGATGCGCCATGCGGTTCATCGCCCTGGCCGCCATCTCCTGACTGTAGAAGCAATAGGCGCTTCCCTGCCCGGACATCGCCTTCTCCATGGCAATTCCCAGATTCATGTCTAAAAGCTGCATCGTAGTGCCGTGCTCCGGCGCGATCACCACCGCACCGTACACCGTCGGGAATACTTCCGCGCCGTTGTTCATCATCGGAAGCGACAACAGCTTAAAGAGCTTGTCGATCTTGCCGACATAATCCTTGCGGTGCACCACGCGGCGAGTCAATACGGCAAATGCATCCTCCGAGAGGCATACCAGCGAGTCGTCCTCCTCGTTCATGGAACTGCGCAGTCTCTGCACAACCTCCTGGCGCATCTCCGCGTTGTTTCGCCCCAAAAGCGTCACCGCGCTGGCATCCTCGTCGCGGAATTCAAACATCGCCAGTCCGATCTCCTCGCCGTCGATGTTTTTGGAGATCTCCTCCGCGAACAGCTCCGCAAGCTGCTGGCGGTTGGGCAGATCGGTGTTGGTGTCGTAGTAGGCCATACGGTTGGCCTTCTCATATCTCGTTTTCAATTCATCGCATACGTTCGCCAGACGGTCGCGCGTCTGCGCCGCCTCACGGTACGCTGCCTCGGTCTTCTTCAGGCTTCCGGCTGTCTCTGCGAGTTCCTTCTCGCATTTTCCGACCGCCTGCATCGCGCTCTTCCATCGGTCGATGAACACCGCAGTGGCGATCAGCGCGGCGATGGCGATCAGCACGGTAATGATCAGTGCAATTTTCATGGGTCCCCCTCGTGCGGCGCAAACTGCCGCCGATGACAAATAACGGTTTCCTGTGCGTGTAAACGAATTGCTGTAAATAGCAAAAGACCCTACCTCCGTTTGTCCGGAGATAGGGTAAAATCGAGGCGACGTGACTTGAACACGCGACCCCCGCGTCCCTAACACGGTGCTCTACCAAACTGAGCCACGCCTCGAACTTGCGTTTTGCGCGCTCCGAGCGATTTCGTCCGAAGTACAAAACGAACAGCTGGAAATCAGATTCGAACTGACGACCCCTTCATTACGAGTGAAGTGCTCTACCGGCTGAGCTATTCCAGCACACGCATATGCGCTTTCTCCGCACGCGAATGTGCAAAGAAGAATCGAGGCGACGGGATTCGAACCCACGACCTCTGCGTCCCGAACGCAGCGCTCTACCAAACTGAGCCACGCCTCGAATTTTCGCGTGCTTTGATATTATGCAACACAAAAGCCGAAATGTCAAGCGTAAAATATCACTTTTTCGGGCACGCGAAAATCAATTCTGAAACGACCCTTTTTCAGGGATTCAAAACCTAGTTCAGGTCGTAATACATCTGTACGGTGCCGTCCGCTCCCTCGGAGATAAAATAGATCTGCAGCGACAGCGGAACCCACATGACGGACTCCATCTTAATCTTGTTGTTGCCGAATTTTTCCTTCAGCTTCGCATCGATGGAAGGAATGCCCGTCTTGTCGTAGTTCGAGCCTTCCGAGTAGTAAATGATCAGCTCTTTATTCTTCTCCTTTACGACAATCTCCTTAAGCTCTGCGTTGATCGCAGGATCCTGCACGCACTCCCAGATGGCCTGCAGCAGCTCATTGACGGTCTGAACATCCTTGTCCACGCGGCCTTCGATCGCATCCAGCTGGAACTGCTTCAGCCACGAGGACCAGTTGCTCGGCTCCTCCTCGTTGCCGGGATTGAACTTCATCGACTCGAACTTTTCCTTCGCAGCGGTCGGAAGGTTGATCTGCGTCGTACCGATGTTGGAAACCGTGTACGTCTGCTCCGCCTTCGTGCCGTCCGAGAGCTGGAACCGCATCGCAATCTCCTTGAGCACAGCGCCGTCGTAGCTCACGGTGATCTCAATGTCACCGCATTCTGCGATGCGCGCAAGCGAATTGTCACCGTAGTAGTACAAAAGCCCCTTGAAGTTGTTCTTGAGCGAGTCTAAAAAACCCGCGATCATCTCCTTGCGGATGATAAAGACATCCGAACCGTCCTCGGTCTGATGATACCCGAACGTCTTCTCCAGATACTCGGTGCTTCCGAACGGAGCCAGCAACGACGCAAGCGATGCATTTTCCGGAATCAGAGTCTTCGGCCAATCCGGAAAAAGGTCCGCGCACATGTGCACGAACGCCTGGAATGCCTCGTCGCCGGGCTCGTGCAGACCGTGGACGAACGCGTACATGTAGCCCGCGTCCTCCTTGCTGATCGGCACATACTCGTAGTTCATCTTGCTGTCGCCCCACCAGGTGTAAAGGTGGATTCCGCCGTTCGGCTGCAGGAACGCGTACTCGTGCTCCTTCGTGCCGTCCTCGTAGATGCTCTCCTTGAATGCCAGCTCGCCGTCATCGCACTTGATGAAGCGATAGTTGTTGGCCTGCTTTGTCGGCTCCGATTCCGTGGGCACCTTCGCGGTCACCGCAGCGCTGAAGGAGAAGTTTCCGTCGGCAAATGCGTTGTGCGCCGCAGTGAGAATTCTCTCAAACGGTGTTCCCGTGAGCACGACCGGCTCCTCCGTAGGCTCCGGCGTGGGCGTCCCCTGCTCCGCCGACTTGGTCGGCGTCGGCGTGTTCGTCACGTCATTTTTCGTCTCATTGTCCGTTTTCTTGCCGCAGCCGGCCAGCATCACCAGCACCAGGACAAGAATCGTAAGCAGCTTTTGTTTCTTCATAACACACCCCCGTAAATAAAAAATCACTCTGCCCGTAAACACTCACAGGCTTTTCACCAGTATATCACCGCGCGGCCTATTCGTCAATATGATTTACCTGTAGTTTTCGCACTTTTCGCAAGTTCCGGTTGCATTTTCAACGAAAAAGGCCGCACCCGGGATGAGTGCGGCCGCAAATCATTGCAATTTCTATTTACTTTGTGAGCAGCCCCATCAGCTTGGCGCTGCGCTCCATGAACGCAGTCATGTCAGCGGGCTCGAGCGGACCGTGCGAAATTCTCGCAAGGTCGTAGATCTGCGCGCACAAAAGTGCGGTATTCTCGCCGTCGGCATTGTCCTTTACGTACTTCACAAGGTCGTTTCCGGCATTCAGAACAAGCGTCGAATCGTCCGGAAGTCCGGCCTGCGCCATGCCGTACATCGCCATCATATCCTGCATGCGGCGGCTGTCCTCCGAGAGCGTGATCATCGCCGGAATCGCCGCGTTCTTAAGCTTCTCCACCTTGATGTCGAGCTCGCTTCGGTCAAGTGCCTTTCGGAAAATGGTCGTAAGAGCCTCGGTCATCGCCTTGAGCTCCTCCTCGTCGGCCGCCTCCTTCAAGGTGTCCGTCACGTCCGCGTCGATGCGGCGGAACGTAACCGTGTCATTTTCCTGCTCAAGCTGCGTGATGAACGGCTGGTCGATACGGTGCGTCATGATCAGCGCATCCACGCCGTTGTCGCGGAACATATTGATGTACTGACTCTGCTGCTTCTCGTCGGTCACATAGTAAACGACGGTCTTCTCCGGCTCCTTCGCGTCGTCGGTCTTCGCCTCATCCGCCTTGGTCTCGCCCTCGGTCTTCGGCTCCTCCGCCTTCACATCCTCGGCCTTCGTCTCCGCGGTATCGCCCTTGGCAGCCTTCGCAGCCTCTACGTACTCCGGCAGCGTGATGTACTTGCCGTCTAAGTTCTTATAGATGAGGAAGTCCTTCATCTTCTCGCGGAATTTCGAATCCTTGAGGCAGCCGTACTTGATGAACGGGCAGATGTCGTCCCAGCATTTTTCGTAGTTCTCGCGGTCAGTCTTGTACATGCCGGAAAGCTTGTCCGCGACCTTCTTCGCGATGTAGTCGCTGATCTTCTTCACGAAGCCGTCGTTTTGCAACGCGCTTCGGGAGACGTTCAACGGGATATCCGGGCAGTCGATGACGCCCTTAAGGAGCATCAGAAACTCCGGGATGACCTCCTTGATGTTGTCCGCGATGAAGACTTGATTGTTGTAGAGTTTGATCGTGCCGTCAAGGCTGTCGTACTCCGTGTTGATCTTCGGAAAATACAAAATACCCTTCAAATTGAACGGGTAGTCCATGTTCAGATGAATCCAGAACAGCGGCTCCTTGTAGTCGTGGAACGTCGTGCGGTAGAAGTCCTTGTACTCCTCTTCCTTGCACTCCGAAGGGGTATGCAGGAAAAGCGGGAAGGTATCGTTGATGGGCTTGGGGCCCTTCTTTTCCTTCTTTTCCTTCTTTTCCTTCTTTTCCTTCTTGTCGGCCTCATCCGCAGCGTCCGCTTCCTTCGCCTTGCCGTCCGCGTCAACCTCGGCGTCGATAACCTCAGGCTCCGCCGCAGGTGCGGGCTTTGTTGCATCCTCGAAGAAGATCGGAACCGGCATGAAGGAGCAGTATTTGCCGAGGACTTCCTTCACGCGGTACTCGTTGGAAAACTCGTAGCTGTCGTCGTTTAAGTACAGCGTAATCTCGGTGCCGCGCTCCGTGCGGTCCGAATCGCTCATCTCATAGTTCATGCCCTCCTCGGACTCCCAGTGCACGGCCTTCTCGCCGTCCTTGTAGGAGAGCGTGTCGATGGTTACCTTGTGGGCCACCATGAACGCACTGTAGAAGCCGAGACCGAAGTGACCGATGATCTGGTCCTCGTTGGCCTTGTCCTTGTATTTTGCGAGGAAATCGGTTGCGCCGGAAAATGCGATCTGGTTGATGTACTCCTTCACTTCCGCCGCGGTCATACCGATACCGTTGTCGATGACCGTGAGCGTCTTCTCCTCGGGATCGCTTCTTACGATGATCTTCCACTCGTTGTCATCCGCGATCTCCGCCTCGCCGATCAGCGCCAGCTTCTTCAGTTTCGTGATGGCGTCGCAGCCGTTGGAGACAAGCTCGCGAAGAAAAATGTCATGATCCGAGTAGAGCCACTTCTTTATGATGGGGAATATATTCTCCGAATTGATGGACAGATTGCCCTGTTCCTTAGCCATAATAACACCTCCGTGATTGCCCGCGCCGGGCGCGGACCCTTTGTTTTTTCATCCTGTGGGACGGCCGCTTTTGCTGCTGCGCCCTCCCTGCAACCACCAGTATACTCCGTCGGAAAATGCTTGTCAACAAAAAATTAGCACTCATTTTGTAAGAGTGCTAACAATTTCTCTGTATTCATCCCAGAAGTTCCGAAACCGCGGCCAGATACTCCTCCGACGTACGGCATTTGTGGATGCGTTTTTTCGATTTTGCGGCGTCGGGGAACCGGTCCCCCAGATACCCCCAGACCTCTTTCATCTTAAAGAGCGTGTCCTTGCTGCCCCACAACGCGACATAAGCGGCGTACAGGTCGTCGTGAAACTCCCGAAGTTCCTTCGCGCTCATGGGCGCGCCGCCCGCGAGCTCCCGGAAGATACCGGGGTCCGTCACCGCCCCGCGGCCGATCATCACGGCCTTAAGATCCGGGAAGCGCTCCGTAAGACGCCGGGCCTCCTTCGCACTCCTAACGTCCCCGTTGTAGCAAAGCGGGATCCTGCTGTTTTCATAAGCGTAGGCAAATGCCTCCAGATCCGGCGTCCCCTCGTACCACTGCTCCCGCACTCTCGCGTGCACGATGAGCTCCGAGATCGGATAGCGGTTGTAGATGTCCAGGATTTTCGGCCACTCCTCCGCTGCGTCGGCAAAGCCGAGCCTCGTCTTGACCGACACGGGCATCGGAAGCTCCGACGCAAACATCCGGTCAAAGAAGCGCTCCATCACGCCCGTGTCCCGCAGAAATCCGCTGCCGCGGTTTTTCTTCACAACCGTCCCCGAGGGACATCCGAAGTTGAGGTTCACCTCCGTGTAGCCCAGGTCCGCCAGCAGCCGGAACATGGCAACCGCGGCGTCGGGATCGTCGGTTAAAACCTGCGGTACCACCGGAAGGCCGGCGTTGTGGGAAGGGTCAACCTCCCGCCCCTGGCGCGTCTTGAAGGCGCACCCCGTCACAGGCGAAAGAAACGGGGTGAAGAACTTATCCACCCCGCCGAAATGCTTTTGCAGAATCTGCCGGAAGAGGTAGCCGGTGACTTCCTCCATCGGCGCAAGATACCACTGTGTCATGGGACCTCCGAACCGTCCGGATCACTTCTTAAACAGCGAGAAGGAACCGAAGATCACATCAAAATACCGCGACTCCACGAGAATTGCCAGGTGCAGCGGATAGTATACATAGAACAGCGTGCGAACCCACGGACGCGTGCCCTTCTCGTACCCGAGTTTGCCGTTGTAGCTGTACAAAACGGGAAGCGCGATCATCCATGCAACGATGTACACCAGCGAGCCGATTCCCGCCAAAACGCCGGCAATGGCAAGGGTGACCATCATGGTCTTCCGCTCCTCGCGGAAAATAAAACATGCCGCCACCGCAAAGGGTCCGACAACCGCGTAATCCATCTGCGCGATCAGGCAGACGACCACTGCGCAGATGACAACCGCGCACATACAGAGCATATAGCCCAGATTCTTGACAACCTGCTGCGGCAGCATATCACCGTAGCGCTTCTGCAGCTTGTCCATGACCGTCAGCATGACAAGGCAGACCGTCAGCGTAAACAACACGTTCAAAGGAGTCACCCGGCCTGCGGTAAAGCTTGCCTTCGTGGCGGCATCCAGGGATTCCGCCCAACGGTTGATGCCCTCCGTTCCCCAGGTCGCGTCGCCGCCGGCCGCCGCATACGCAGCGTCCACGGCCTTCTGCGCCGCGATGGACTGCTGCAGCCACAGAAAGATCCAGAACAGCTCGCCGATGAGGGCGGTTAAGAACAGTCGCAGGGTGTATTTTCCGCGGGAGGCGGTCTTTAAAAAGCCCTCCGCCAGCAGGAAACACGCGATGGGCATCGCCGGTCTTCCGATGATCCGAAGCCACTCATACCACGGGTTTTCCGGCGCAAGGAACACCACCGCCACATGGTCCACGGTCATCGTGATCAACAGCAAAATCTTCAGTCGAAACGAAGTCACTCTTTCGTCCCCCTAACAGTTTTCTTACCGCGGCGCTCCGCCTTCGGGATTGCCACACTCTGGAGCACCGCCACCGTCCGGGGCGGAACCGCCAGCGTATCCCCGGTGATGGTCCCCGCCGCCAGCGAAGCATCGCTTGCGAGCGCGATCCGGAACGCATCCCGACCGGGCAAAACGGGAATCGCAAAGGTCTGCTCCTCCCAGTACATATTGAACACCAGATAGAACGAGTCATCGCGCCCGTCGCGACCGACCTTCGCAAAATCCCCGCTCAGCAGGATTCCGAGGCACCGGTTGTACGGGCCGTCGTCCGGTCTCCAGGCATCACGGCCGTGAACCGAAACGTCCGGTGCGCCGCTGGCCAGATAGTCCGTCCCCCGCAGAGGAATCGGATTGTGCAGCGCCGGATGTGCCTTACGAAGCGCGATAGCCGCGCGCACAAACTCGGTGAATTCCGTCTGCTTCTTCGCCTGCGACCAATTCACCCAACCAGTGGGATTATCCTGATTGTAGGCATTGTTGTTGCCGCTCTGGGAATTGCCGAACTCATCGCCCGATAAAAGCATCGGAACGCCCTGGGAAAGAAGCATCGCAAGGATGGCATTTTTCCGCATCCGAAGCCGCAGGTCGCGGATCTTCTTTCTCTTGTCCGGCCCTTCCGCGCCGCAGTTCCAGCTGTAGTTATAATCGCTTCCGTCGCGCCCGCGCTCGCCGTTGGCGTCGTTGTGCTTGACGTCGTACATGTACAGGTCCGCGAGGGTAAAGCCGTTGTTGTCGGTGATATAATTGATGACGCCCAGGTTGGCTGCATTTTTCGAAGCCCGCCCGGCAAATGCTCTCGTCATCCCCTCATCGCCCTTTAAGAACTTTCGCGCGTCCACCAGGAAACCATCGTTGTACTCCGCCAAAAGCGGGGTCTCCGGCTCTGCGGTCATGCGGTAGACCGCTTCCGTGTCCCAGCCGTCGCAGAGGAATTTGACGTCCGCAAGGTACGGGTCCGCCGCAAGCATCGCCGTGTCCACCTGCGCTCCGATGATCCGGAAACCGTCCATGTGGTACTCGCGCACCCAGAACCGCAGAGCATCCAGAACGAGGCTCCGGTTCGTGTCCGCGGGAATCATCATCTCCGCAAGCACCTCGATGCCCGCATTGTGGAGTTTCTTCACAGTCTGGCGAAGCTCCGTATCCGCCGCTCCGGGCACATGCGCATAGGACGCCTTCGGTGCGAACAGAAAATAGTGCTTGGCATAGCCCCAGTAGTTTACCTTGTGCTCCCGCACCGCCTCGGAGATCTCCTCGGGGATGCGAGGCATGCTGCCGTGGTAAAATCGCGTGCTGGAAAATGTGGGAACGCCCTCGGTCCGGTCGCCCTCCGTGAAACATTCGTTATATTCCGCAAACGGCATCAGCAAAACCGCGTTGACGCCGAGATTCGCAAGATACTCCGCCTTGCCCGCAAGACCTGCGTAGGTGCCTGCGGTGGCTGTCTTAAGTTCCTTCGTAAAGCCGCGCACATGCAACTTGTAAAGGATCAGATCGCTCATGGGAATGTGCGGCCGCTCCTCGCCGTTCCAGCGATAGGTCTGGGTTCTGACCACGCCGCGGACAAGCCGCGAGGCCGATGCCGTCAGGCGCTTTCCGAAGCGCTCACGACCCGCCACAAGACGGGCGTAGGGATCCGTAAACCGCTCGCCCTTCGTCTCGTACTCATACTGCCAGCCGCCCTCGGGCGTCTCCGCCGGAAGCTTCAAGCTGACACTGAAGACAGAGCCGTACCGGTCCGCCTCCTCCATGACAACGGCGTACTCCGGCTCCGCTTCCCCTCCGCGGTACACCAAAAGAGTGACCTCGGATGCCCCGGGCACCGAGACCGCAAAATTCACAAATGCCCCGGCCGCGGTTGCTCCTAACGGCTCCGGCGCACCCATTTTCCAATCGACGGTGTTTTCGCTAATCACCCTCATCGTATCACCCCGCCTTGTTTAGTCGTCCTCCTCCGCATTGACGACAAGCTTCTGACGCTTCACAGCCATCTCGTCGCTCTCGAGGTACTCGTCGTACGTGGTCACCTTGTCGATCAACGAGCCGTCCGGCAGGATCTCCATAATCCGATTGCCGACGGTCTGAATGAACTGGTGATCCTGCGACGTGAACAGCGCCACGCCGGAGAACTTCATCAAGCCGTTGTTGAGAGCCGTGATCGACTCCATATCCAAATGGTTCGTGGGCTCGTCGAGGATCAATACATTCGCGCCCATGATCATCATTTTCGACAAAAGCACGCGCACGCGCTCGCCGCCGGAGAGCACGTTGACGGGCTTCACGCCGTCATCTCCCGCGAAGAGCATACGTCCCAGGAATCCGCGGACATACGTCACATCCTTCTCGGGCGAGAACGGCATCAGGAAATCAACGATCGCCTCGCTGCCCTTGAAGAGCTCCGTGTTGTCCTTCGGAAAATACGCCTGCGTCGTGGTGATTCCCCACTTGTACTCGCCGGAATCCGGCTCCATCTCTCCCGCCAGGATCTTGAACAAAACGGTGCTTGCCATGGTGTTCGAACCGACAAATGCAACCTTGTCCTCACGGCCGAGCACGAAGGAAATGTCATCGAGAACCTTCACGCCGTCAATGGTCTTGGAAATGTGGGAAACCGTGAGAACCTCGTTTCCGATCTCGCGGTTCGGACGGAAGTCAATGTAGGGATACTTGCGGGACGACGGCCGGATATCGTCGAGCTCGATCTTCTCGAGAGCGCGCTTGCGGGACGTCGCCTGCTTGGATTTGGAAGCATTTGCCGAGAAGCGCTGAATGAACTCCTGCAGCTCCTTGATCTTCTCTTCCTTCTTGCGGTTTGCCTCCTTCATCTGCTTGATCATCAACTGGCTCGACTCGTACCAGAAGTCGTAGTTTCCGGCGTACAGCTGAATCTTCGAGTAGTCGATGTCCGCGATGTGTGTGCAGACCTTGTTTAAGAAATAACGGTCGTGGGAAACCACGATCACCGTGTTGTCAAAGTTGATGAGGAACTCCTCCAGCCACTGGATCGCTGCGAGGTCGAGGTGGTTCGTAGGCTCGTCGAGCAGAAGAATGTCGGGGTTGCCGAACAGCGCCTGCGCCAGCAGAACCTTGACCTTGTCGCTGCCGTTTAACTCGCTCATCTGCATGTAGTGCATGTCGGTCTCGATGCCCAGGCCGTTAAGGAGCGTCGCCGCATCGGACTCCGCCTCCCAGCCGTTTAACTCGGCAAATTCATTCTCGAGCTCGCTGGCCTTGATGCCGTCCTCCTCGGTGAAATCCTCCTTGGCGTAGATGGCATCCTTCTCCTGCATGATGTCGTACAGACGCTTGTTGCCCATGATGACCGTATCGAGCACGTTAAATGCATCGTACTTGAAGTGGTCCTGCTGCAGGAACGAAAGTCTCTGCCCGGGCGTGATGATAACATCGCCCTTCGTCGGCTCCAGCTGGCCGTTTAAGATTTTGAGGAAGGTGGACTTGCCGGCGCCGTTCGCACCGATGATGCCGTAGCAGTTGCCCTCCGTGAATTTGATGTTCACATCCTCAAACAGCGCCTTCTTGCCGATGCGCAGCGTGATGTTACTTGCCTGAATCATTGGTATGTCTCCTTACTGTGGTGAAAAGTCAAAAATGTATCACAAGTCACTTCATGAACGAACCCTACTCATAGAAAACGACGATGTCGTTTTCTATTTCGTGTGGGCGGGCGGCAACTTCATTGCCTCCCGTCCCTTTGTCATAATCACTGCCAATCCCGAAAGCGAGCTTTCGGATTGTCCGTGATTACGCCAAACGGTTCGTTCATTCAGTTACCTTTCTTTAATCAGATCTCAAAGAGCATCTCCGCGTAGGTCGGAACCGGCCACAGGTCGCGGTCGATCACCATCTCGAGACGGTCGATGGGCTTGCGAAGCGCCTCCATTGCGGGCACAACGCGGTCGTGGAAGAACTCCGCCATCTCGCGGCCCTCCTGCTTCGAGACAGCCTCCTCGTCGAGGTTTCGAAGCTCCGTGAGAGCATCCTGTGCCTGGCGCAGCAGCTGCGACGTCTCAAGCAACAGCTCAATCTGTACGCTGGTGTCCGCCTCGGGCACAGCCTCCGTCACCGTCTTCACGGAATCCGCAAGGCGCGTCGTGAAACGGATCACGGCAGGGATGTATTTGCAGCCCGCCATGGAGATCATGGTGCGGGCCTCGATGTTGATGGCCTTCGCGTAAATCTCGTAGTCGATCTCGGCGCGGCTGCGAAGCTCGGTCTCGGACATGACGCCCTGGTGACCGAAGGTTGCGATTGCCTTTTCCGTCACAAGCGCGGGGATGGCGTCAACCATGGAGCGAAGGTTCGGAAGCCCTCTTCTCTCCGCCTCCTCGACCCACTCTTTGGAGTAGCCGTTGCCGTTAAAGATGATGCGCTCATGCTCCGCGAGGGACGACTTGATCAGATCGTGAACCGCTGTCTCGAAATTTTCCGCCTTTTCCAGAATGTCTGCGTAGCGCTCGAGGGTCTCGGCCACGATGGTATTGAGGGTCGTGTTCGCGTCCGCGATGGACATGGACGAACCGACCGAACGGAATTCGAATTTGTTGCCGGTAAATGCGAAGGGCGACGTGCGGTTTCGATCCGTCGCGTCACGGCCGATGGAAGGCAGCGTGGAAACGCCCGTGTACAGGCGGCCCTCCTTCTTCAGGCGCTTCGCCTCGCCGGTCTCCACGAGCTGCGTGACAACGTCGTCCAGCTGCTCGCCGAGGAACACGGAAACGATTGCCGGCGGAGCCTCATTTGCCCCGAGACGATGGTCGTTGCCGGGGTTCGCCGCGGAGAGACGCAGCAGGTCCGCATGGTTGTCCACGGCCTCGAGCACTGCCGTGAGGAACAACAAAAACTGGATGTTCTCGTTCGGCGTCTTGCCCGGGTTCAAGAGGTTCTTGCCCGTGTCGGTGATCAGCGACCAGTTGTTGTGCTTGCCCGAACCGTTGACGCCGGCGAAGGGCTTCTCGTGCAGAAGGCATGCGAGGCCGTGGCGCTTCGCCACCTTCTTCATGCATTCCATGATCAGCTGGTTGTGGTCCGTGGAAACGTTGACCGTGGTGTACACCGGAGCCAGCTCGTGTTGCGCAGGCGCCGCCTCGTTGTGCTGCGTCTTCGCATAGATGCCGAGCTTCCAGAGCTCACGGTTGAGTTCCTTCATAAAGGCGCCGACGCGCTCCTTGAGGCTGCCGAAGTAATGGTCGTCCATCTCCTGCCCCTTCGGAGGCTTCGCGCCGAAGAGCGTGCGGCCCGTGAAAATGAGATCCTCACGCTTCATGTAATTCTTATGATCGATCAGGAAATACTCCTGCTCCGCACCCACCGAGCACTCCACACGCTTTACGTCCGTGTGGCCGAACAGCCGGAGCACGCGAAGAGCCTGCTTGTTGATGGCCGCCATCGAGCGAAGCAGCGGTGTCTTCATGTCGAGGGCATCGCCTGTGTAGGAGCAGAATGCCGTCGGAATACACAGCGTCACGCCCGAGGCGTCCTCGCGCAAAAAGGCCGGAGAAGTGAAATCCCACGTGGTGTAGCCGCGAGCCTCAAAGGTTGCCCGCAGACCGCCGCTGGGGAAGGAGGACGCATCCGGCTCGCCCTTGATGAGCTCCTTTCCGGAAAATTCCATCATCGCCTTGCCGCCCGGCGCCGGCGTGATGAACGAGTCGTGCTTCTCCGCGGTGATTCCCGTGAGGGGCTGGAACCAATGCGTAAAATGCGTCGCTCCGCGCTCGATTGCCCAGTCCTTCATGCATCCCGCAATCACCTGCGCAACGTCGCCCGTGAGCTGCTCCGAACGCTCCATCGCCGTCTTCCACGCCTCGAAGGTCTCCTTCGGAAGGCGCTGCTTCATCACCGTTTCATTGAACGAGTCCATTCCGAAAATGTCCGTCAATTGCTCCGCCATGTTTCCACCTCTGTTTCCCGTGATCTTACAATACAACACACCAACGCCGCCTACGGCGTCTTATCCAAATGGATATCTATCTGCCGGAACGGGATCGTAAATCCGCGCTCCTCCATCGCATATTTGATCTCTTCCATCAACCCGAAAAATACGGGCCAGTAATCTTCTTTCTTCACCCAGCACCGGAACACCATGTTCACGGAGCTGTCGCCGAACTCCTTGACATACACCTCGCGGGGACGGTCGGTCAGAATTCCCTCGCGCCCTTCCGAGATCGTCATGAGCATCTCCCGCACGCCGCGGATGTCATCCTCGTAGGCGATCGGTACGATGATGTCGACACGCCGCTCCGGCTGTGCCGAGACGTTGATCAGGTTCGTGTTGGCAAGCCCGCCGTTCGGGAGGATCACCGCACGGTTATCGGGCGTAAGCAGCGTCGTGTAGCAGATTCCGATCTCCTTCACCGTTCCCTCCATGCCGGAGGCAGAAATGAAGTCTCCGACGCGGAACGGTCTCGTGAGAAGGATCAACACGCCGCCTGCGAAGTTCGAGAGGCTTCCCTGCAGTGCCAGGCCGATGGCCAGACCGGCGGAGCCGATGATGGTGGCAACCGAAGTGATCGGAAGTCCCAAAAGCTCGAACAGAATCACAAACAGGATCGCGTACAATCCTACCTTGCACAGCGAGAGCAGAAATCTTGCGAGGCCGGGATCCATGCCCTTCTGCTCTCTCGCAAGCAGTGCCCGCTCCGTCACGGACTGAATCTTACGGATCACCTTGCGGCCGACCCACAGCAGCACCAGTGCGACCAAAACCCGTACCACAACCGCCGAGAACAGCGACATGGCTGTCGTAAAATCCCCGTTGTACAGGCATTTGATAAATTCTTTCATGCTTTACTTCTCCTTGAGAATCGGCGTACACGTAAAGATCGCGCAACCGAGCGGAGGAATCGTGATCTGGATGGAATTGTCTCGCCCGTCGACGCGCTCCTCCTTCGACTGCTTCAACCGCGCGTTCACATGCCCGCTGCCGCCGTAGCAGACGGCGTCGCTGTTGAAGATCTCTTTGTATTTGCCGGCGAACGGAACGCCCACGGACTGCTTCTCGTACACCACCGGGGTGAAGTTGCAGATGACAAACAAGGACTCCGCGGGATCCTCCGTCCGGCGAACGAACGAAACGATACTGTGATCGGCATCGAGGCAGCTCATCCACTCGAAGCCGTCCGGATCCTGGTCGAGTTTGTAAAGCGCCGGATGCGAAACGTACAATGCATTCAGGTCGCGAACCATCGCGTTCATCTTCGCATTCAACGTACCGCCCTCATCGCCCTCGACCTTGTCGGTCAGGAGATGCCACTCGAGGCTCTTCTCCTCGTTCCACTCCGCGAGCTGCGCCATATCCTGGCCCATGAACAGAAGCTTCTTGCCCGGATGGCAGGCCATGTAGCTGTACGCCACGCGAAGGTTTGCGAACTTCTCCTCGTAGGTGCCGGGCATCTTGCCGAGCATCGAGCCCTTGCCGTGCACCACCTCGTCATGCGAGAGAACCAGGATGAAGTTCTCGCTGTATGCATAGATCATGCTGAAGGTGAGCGATCCGTGGCATCCGCGGCGGAACAGCGGATCCTGCCGCATATACGTCGTAAAATCGTTCATCCAGCCCATATTCCACTTGAAATCAAAGCCGAGGCCCTCGTCATCCAGGTCGCCGGTGATCTTCGGCCACGCCGTGGACTCCTCCGCGATCATCAAGGCGCCGGGTACGCGCCTCTTCGCAATGGAGTTGAGGTGCTTCAAAAGCTCGATGGCCTCGAGGTTCTCGTTGCCGCCGTACATATTGGCAACCCACTCGCCGTCATTTTTCCCGTAGTCGAGATACAGCATCGACGCCACCGCATCCATGCGAATGCCGTCCACGTGATACTTCTCAAGCCAGAACAGAGCGTTGGCGATCAGGAAGTTGGAAACCTCCGGCCGGCCGTAGTTGAAGATCAGCGTTCCCCAGTGCGGGTGGCTGCCCTTCCGCGGGTCCTGATGCTCGTAGAGGCACGTTCCGTCGAAGTTCGAGAGGCCGAAGGTATCTCTCGGAAAATGCGCCGGCACCCAGTCAAGGATCACGCCGATTCCCTGCTCGTGCATATAATTCACAAAATACATGAAATCCTCCGGCGAACCGTAGCGGGATGTCACCGCATAGTAGCCGGTTACCTGATAGCCCCAGGAAGCGTCCAGCGGATGCTCCATCAAGGGCATTAATTCGATGTGGGTATATCCGGTCTTCTTCACATACTCCGCAAGCATCACAGCCAGCTCACGGTAGTTGTAGAAGCTGCCGTTCTCCTCCGCAGGCTTCTTCCAGGAACCGAGATGAACCTCGTAGATGGACATCGGTGAAGCCTTGAAATCAATGGCCTTGCGGTCCTCTAAGTATCTTCCGTCCGTCCAGCCGAAACCGCGCAGATCCGCGACTCTCGATGCCGTGCCGGGCCGAAGCTCCGCCGCATTGGCGTACGGGTCGGCCTTCAGATAGGTCAGACCGCCCTTGGTCTTTAACTCAAATTTGTACAGCTCTCCCGCGCCGACGCCCGGAATAAACAGCTCAAAGATGCCGCTGCCGCCGAGTCTGCGCATCGGGTAGAGACGACCGTCCCAGTGGTTGAAGTCGCCGACCACGCTCACGCGCATCACGTTCGGCGCCCACACCGCAAACAACGTTCCGTCCACGCCGTCCAGGGTCATCGGATGCGCTCCGAGCTTGTCGTAGACGGTATAATGAATGCCGGCGTTGAATTCGCGGCAATCCTCCTCGGTAATCTGCGGCCAGAAGCGGTACGCATCCTCGCAGGTCCGCTCGCCGCCCGGATAGAAGAAGCGGAAGCGGTACCGTCCCTCCGGTGCAAGGCATGCGAAGAACCCGCCGTCATCGACGCGCTCCATCTCGACCTCCTCGGCCTTTCCCGCCTCGCCCAAAAGCACGACCGCTCTCTCGGCATCCGGATCGAACGCCGTGTACAGCATTCCGCTCTTGGTCTTGTGTGCTCCCAGCACCTGATGGGGATCATCGTGTTCCGAATACACGATTGCCTCGATCTCCGGCCATTTCATCAGCTTGTACAACGTCTCATCCATACTCGCTTTTTCCTCCGTTACGTGTTGATTTTCACTCCGGTTTTACTACGCATTACTCAAGATACCAGGCATCTGTGGAGGTATCGCCGTCCTCCGGCTTCGGGGTGTATCTGCGAAGGATCTTCTCCATGAGAAGCGACTTCAACAGCGCATACACCGCAAAGGCGAACAGATATGCCGGGTAGAACAGATAACACAGAAGACCCATCACGATCAGGATCATCGTGATCCCGATGGTCGTCGGCAAATGTCGCAGCGCCAGCACGAAAGCCATGCGAAGCGTCTTGCGGATGGTCAGCGAAAAGCGCGACAATACCGGGTATACATACATCGAAATAAAGACAAACAATACCGTGAACAGGAACCATACCGCAAAATAAATCTGCCCGAAGGTGCTGTCCGCCCGCATCGCCATCGCGTACTCATAGCAGAAATACAGCGAAGCCGCGCAGATCAGCTGGATGATACCGATGATGAATCCCTGTTTGAAATTGTCCCGGAATGCCCGAAAATACTCTTTCGTCGCATAGCTTCTGCTTCTGCGAACGTTCTTCACGATTGCATAATAGAGCGCCGTGGCTGCCGGGCCGATGCCCAGGATCACGGTCAGAATGAAATAGAAATTTAACACCAAAACATCCCAAGCCTTGTTCATGGCCGAGAAGAATTTATTTTCCGAGTTAAAGATGTCGCCGGCGTTCATAAAGCCCCCTTGAATCGTATTGCCGCTGCCGTGCAAAACCGCCTTTTTCCCGCGGTCTCCGAATGCAGCGCACAGTTATGATAATTGTACCTTATTTGCCGCTTTTCGTCAAGTCGCGAGTTGCCGAGTTTTGGGTCCTTCGGAGTAATCAAAAAGAGGACATGCCCGGCATGTCCCCTTTATCGTTCGGTCAACATTATTCCATTCCGAATCGTTTCAGCACTTTCTTCTCCAGGCAATAATATCCGGCCTCTACCAGCCCGACTTCATCATCCGGATAATCGTATTCCTTACGAAAATCCTCCACCTCCTCGTTGCTGACCGTGATTCCTTCCTTCTCTGCAAGCAACCCGATAATCAAGATCGACTTTATCTGTTTTTCCGATTCCCATTGCAGTAGAATTCTGCGGCAAATTGTGGTATACTGTCAGAAGCGAAGTTTTCTTACCGGAACACGGGGAACTGGCAAGGAGGAGAATTCGAATGGAACAAAGAGATTTCGGTTTGGTTTTCGGCGGCGGCGGGGGCAAAGGCTCCTACCAGATCGGCGTGTGGAAGGCGCTTCGCTTCCTCAAGATGGATTCGTGGATCAAGGCGATCTCCAGTGACTCCATCGGCACGCTCAACGCCGTCATGTTCTTAAACGGGGATTATCAAAAGGCGGAGGACGCCTGGTACAATATCCGCCCCGTACAGTTTCTGGATATCACGCCCGAAGGCGTCTGCTCCCGCGACGGTTTGATCAAGATCTTAAACGAGCTCGTGGATCTTCAGAAGGTTTCCGACTCGCCGATCAAGACATACACAACCCTCGCCAGGAAAAATGATTTCACGGAGTCCTATCAGGTTGTCTCGCGGCTCTTCCGGCAGCGTGACGACGAAGTCGATGTGGAGGGCGAATATGTTCTTTTAAACGGCAAGACCCCGGAGGAATTGATGCAGCTTCTGCTGGCCGCGACATCCATGCCGTTTGTGTACGACCCGGTCACCATCAACGGCGTCACCTACCGCGACGGCGGCATCTACGACAATCTCCCGCTGCGTCCCCTGATTGAGGACGACATCAAGCACCTGATCCTCGTATGCCTCTCGCCGAACTACGAATATGACATCATGTGCGCGTCCCGCGCGGACACCATCATCATGATCACGCCGAGCCAGGAGATCGGAGCTCTTCTCACCGGCACCCTGGACTTCGACGGCCGCAACGCGGCATACCGCCTGAACCTGGGCTTCTACGACACTCTCCGGGCGTTTGAATTTTACGAGCGCCGGATGCTCGGCTTCCCCGTCTCCACCGTGGAAAAGGAAGCTCGCGCCCGCGAGGACCACGAGAAGGCTCTCGCCGCGGCCAACGCGCAGAACGCCATGGCCAGCGCCAACCGCAACTTCAGCAAGATCGACGAGATGATGAAAAAACTCGGCCTGTAAGCACACCAAATGCTCCCGATTCCCGGGGGCATTTTTGTTTGTCCAAAAGACCGAAGAGTGGGCCGAGACAACCGATTTGGAGCTGCTCCTCATCGGTTGTCTCGGTCCCTTCTTCGGTCGTTGTTGCAGAAAGAAACGCCCCCGGGAAATCGGGGGCGTTGGTGTTGTTACTATAGTCAATCTCTCTTTCCGATTGTGATGTCTCCGGAAGATGTTTCCACTCTGAGCTTCGAGGTGCCGGCGCCGCTTACGTAGCGCTTGCCGTCCTTGGCGAAGGGAAGCTCATAGGTGATATCGCCGCTGGAGGTGTCAAATTCCGCCGTGAGCTCGGCGTCGGCAGGAAGCAAGAGCTTCACATTGCCGGAAGAGGTTTCGATGTCCGTGGAATCGGGGGTATTGGCGAAGCTTGCTTCGCAGCGGCCGCTGCTGGAATCCGACTCGTAATTTCTCACGGTGAGGGCTGTTACCTTGATGCGGCCGGAGCTCGTTTTCGTGCGGATAGTATTGACTTCCATAGCAGTGATATCAAGGGCGCCGGAGGAGGCTTCTGCCGTAATTTTCCGGCTGCTGCCGCTCTGCCTTACCACGATGTCGCCGGAGGAGGTCTCGGCTGAAATCTCTTCCGCCGTTGCATCCAGGGTGATGTCGCCCGAGGATGCCTTCATCTTGATGTTCGCGGCCGTACAGGATACATTCACGTCGCCCGAGGAGGATTCGACATTCACATTTTCCGCGGCGATGTCGCTGCATTTGACGTCGCCGGAGGTAATCTGAATCTTCAGATCCGACAGGTTCGTGTTCGCGGGGACTGTGACGGTCAGTTTCTTGCCGAGCTTGTTCAGATCCATGTTTCTGCCCGACTCACAGAAGCGGATGTAGAGGGTCGTACCGTCCACCCAGGTGTGCACTTTCCGCTGATCGTCAAGGTCCTTCTCCGAGGTCTCCGTGATCCGGATCCCGTTCCCGGTGTTGCCGGTGAGGACCACTTCTCCGGAGAAATAGTCGATGTCGATTGTCTTGATACTGTCGGTGATCTCGCGGTCTCCCGCGGTGTATTTGTCGCTGTTGTCGTAGATATAGCTGGTGACTCCCATGAAGCTGCAGCCGCACAGGGCTCCGGCCAGGGCCAGAACCCCCGCTGCCATCAGGATACGAATCATTTTTCTCATTATCTCTTTCCTCCGAGTACTTTCTTAATGATTCCGATGAGCGCAAGCACTGCACCCACGGCGATTCCGGCGTATGCGAAGACCGGCGAGCCCTGCGAGTAAACCACAACTTCTCCGGGACCCGGAGTTTTCATCGTCAGATCCAGAATCAGCTCGGTTCCGAACACGCCGAATGCGCAAAGAATTGCAAGGACTGCGCCCGTCTTGGCAAGCTTGCCGATGGGCAGATAGCGGATGATCAGGAACACGACCCACGCTAAGAATACAAGCGGCACGGCGATTCCGAATGCCGTCCTGAAAAATCCGCTGCCGGCGCGAAGTCCGATGCACACAAGCATCAAGAAAAACGTTAACGTGCAGGCTGCCATCACGGCGAGGCCTTTGCAGTTGCCTAGGCTATCACAGAGCGGCTTGCGGCAGGCAAGGATCGGTCCGAACAGAACCGTCAAGCCGAACAAAACCGCCGACGCCGCGGTGAAGAACCATTTTCCGGCGGTGTACAGACAGACGATGCCTAAAAGTGCGATCACGCTCGCCGTAAAGGACGTGAGAGTGTAAAACAACTTGTTCTCGGGCACCATCAGCGGCACTACGAAGAGCGAAGCCGGAATCAGCATCGCGGCGAGCACGATGAAGAACCAGTTCAATGCGCTGCCGGTGGCGAGGTTGACGATCAGGCACACCAGAATCGGAACGGCGAAGATTGCCGCGATGACGCTGCCCGCAAGCGCGCTTTTTCTCTTAAAATACTTCGACTGCGATTCGATGACTTCCTCTTTCTCCCGGAAAATGGCCTCGTCCACGGTGGTGTCGCGCAGCTGCTCCAGGTATTCGCGGCAGTGCGGGCATTCCGCGAGGTGGTCTTCCACGGCCTTCGTACTCGCCGGTCCGCAAACACCGTCCTTGTACAACGGCAGAAGGTCCTCGATCATGTTACATTCGTATTTCATGATTTTTCCATCCTTTCTTTTACCATCATTCTTGCTCGATGAAACGTAACCCGGGCCCAGGTTTCCGTTTTTCCGAAGATCGAGCCGATCTCCTTGAAGGACAACTCCCCAAACACACGAAGCTGAAATACTTCCTTGTACGGTTCCTCCAGATTATGCAGCACCCGGTGGATTCGCAGCGAAGCGTCCGCGTCTGCGAGACTCTCCTCCATGCTCTTCCCCGTGTCCGGCTGCTCCTCCGGAATCGGCGCGTCCGTGAACCGGGATTGTCGTCGTTTTTCGTCGACGAAGAGATTTTTCGCGATGGCACACAGCCATGTGGCGCCGTCGCTCTCCCCCCGGAACGTCCTCTCGGTGGATATCGCCCGATAGAACGTTTCCTGTGTGATCTCCATTGCATCTTCCCGGTTACCCGTCAGCGTCATCGCGTAGGAAAAAACCTTCATGTAAAATGCTTCATACAATTTTTCCGCGGTGTTCCTGTCCATGCCTCTCGAGTTTCCTTTTTTTGTGATTTCGTCGATTAGACGCGGCAATCACGGTTTCGTTACAAGAAATTTTGAAAAAATCCAAAAAATTTTATTCTTTCGGCAAATGCTCCCGATACGCCCGGAATGCGGACGCCACTCCGTACTCCTCGCGAATTTCCCGCGGGCTTGCCCAGAGGTATTCCGCAGGCTGCGCTGCAGCTGTCTCCGCAGCGGTTTCCTTCGGAACATCGATACGGTAGCCCCGCATCTCCCACTCCACGTGGCTGAAGAGATGTCTGCTGTCGGGAAGCCGTTTTGCGTGAAGACCTTTTTCTTCCGATTCCCTCCGAAGGATCCCGGCTGCCGCCTTCTTCGCTGCCGCAGGCGACAGTGCTCCGGGAACTCCCGGGAACTCCCACATCCCCGCAAGCAGTCCCTTCTCCGGCCGGCGATGCAAAAGAACCCGCTCACCGTCCGTAATGACAAGCACGGTCCGCTTTTCCACCGGTCGCGCCTTTTTCTCCGGCTTCGCCGGAATCTCCGCCGTCAACCCTTCGGAAAATGCTTCGCACAAATGCGACAGCGGGCATTTGTCGCAGTGCGGCTTTCCGTTGGGGATACACACCGTTGCCCCCACATCCATGACCGCCTGATTAAAGCGGCCGGGCGCGGACTGCACCTTCGTCGCGTGAGCCTGCTGTGCAGGATTTTCCGCGGTCTCCTCCGTATACTCCGAGAGAGCCTGCCGAAGCTGTTCTCCTACCTGCCTTTTGAAGCTGTCGCTTCGAATGTCCCCGCGGTACCCGGTCAGACGGGAGAACACCCGCAACACGTTGCCGTCCACCGCCGGAACCGGAATTCCGAAAGCGATGGAAGCGATAGCGCCGGCGGTGTAATCACCGATTCCCGGCAATTCCCTAAGCAGCGCGTAATCCGCGGGCAACTGCCCGTTATGTTTGTCGCAAAGCATCTTCGCCGCCTTTGCGATATTGCGAACGCGGGAGTAATACCCTAAGCCCTCCCAAAGCTTTACAAGGCGGTCCTCGGAAGCCGCAGCCACCGACTGGACATCCGGCAGTTCCGCAAGGAACCGCTCATAATATGCGCGCACCGCCTCCACGCGGGTCTGCTGGAGCATGATCTCCGAAATCCACACGTGATACGGCGTCGGATCCTCGCGCCAGGGCAGGATGCGCGCGTTGTAGTCATACCAGAACAAAAGCGACGGGACAGCCTCGCGATACCGGTCTTCCATCATTTTTCTCCTCAAACAATACTCCGTAAGCCGGGGCCGGGTTTTCCACCGGAACCGGCAGCCGACAGTGGAATTATACCATATTCCGCGCCGCCCGGGCAAACAAAAAAGGCCAACCGGACAAGCCGCCCGGCGTCTTTCGCCGGTGCAGCCCGTCCCGCTGACCTTTTGTCTGTCTTACTTGCATCGTAAATGCACCGCTTTACGCCCCTGCCGGAGCGGCCTCCGCAAGCGCGGGGTCCTCGCCCTTTAACGCCTGCATCTGCAGCTGGGCCGTCACAAGGCCGTAGTAGATGCCCTTCTGCTCCATCAGCTCGTTGTGGGTGCCCACCTCGGCGATGTGGTGGCCGTCGATGACAACCAGACGGTCCGCATCCTTGAGGGTCGACAGACGGTGTGCGATGGCAAATGTCGTGCAGCCCGCTGTCAGGCGCTCCAGAGCCTTCTGGATCAGGTACTCGCTCTCGGTATCGAGAGCCGAGGTTGCCTCGTCGAGGATGAGAAGCTTCGGCTTATTGAGGATCGCGCGCGCGATGGCAAGGCGCTGTCTCTCACCGCCCGAAAGGCTGTAGCCGTGCTCTCCGACGTAGGTGTTGTAGCCGTCCGGCGTCTTCACGATGAAATCATGGGCATTCGCCATCTTGGCCGCCATGATGATCTCCTCCTCCGTCGCGTCGGGCTTTGCAAACCGCAGATTGTTGTAGATCGTGCCGGCGAAGAGGAAGTTCTCCTGCAGCACAACGCCGATCTGCGAATGGTATTTCTCGATCTTTAAGTCGTTGATGTCCTTGCCGTCGATCAGCAGCTGTCCGTCATCCACCTCGTAGAGGCGCATGATGAGGTTGATCATCGTCGACTTTCCGGTGCCGGAAGCACCTACGAGACCGATCATCTCGCCGGGCTTCACTTTCAGGTTGATCTTCTCCAGAACCGGCTCGTAGGAGCGGTAGCCGAAGGTCACATCCTTAAACTCCACCTCACCCTTAAGATCGATATCCTGCGCTTCCTCGTGGTCGCGGATCAAAGGCTCCTCGTCCATGACGTCGTAGATACGTTCGAGGCTGGTCATCAGCTGGGTAATCATTCGCGGAAGGAATGTCATCCACCCCAGAGGCCCGTACAGCATCCAGGTGTAGGTGATGAACTGCTGCAGCTGGCCCACCGTGAAGCGGTCCTCCAGAACGCCGACACCGCCGAAGTACGTTACAACGTAGATGCCCAAGCCCATCACGAAGGAAACCAGCGGGAACAGCGAAGCCCAGAAGACTTCGTTTCGCTCCTGCACCTTTGCAAAATCATCGGTGAGTTTGCGGAAGTGCTCCGTCTCCTGCTCCTCGGTGCCGAAGGACTTCACGACACGCATGCCCGAGAGAATGTCCTGCAAGCCGCTGTTGGTCTTGTCAAAGCGATGCCACTGCATGTGGAACCGCCTGTGGATGTTCTTTCGGAACGAGATGGAAAATCCAAGTGCGATCGGCACGAAGATAACCGACATGATCGTGAGCTTCCAGTCCATCATAACCATGTAGACGACTACGGAAACCATGGTGATAATGCAGGAGAACATTCCGGAAAATGCTTCCTCCATGAATCTTCGCACCTGCGCCGTATCGCTGACGATGCGGTTCATGAGCTCGCCGGGACGGCGGTCCTGAATGAACGAGAGCGACAGAAGCTGAACTTTCTTGTAGAGCATTTGCCGAAGGTCCATGCTCATCTTGGTACCCATGGAGATACACATCCAGTAGCGGAGCACATGCAGAAGGATCGTGATGATCGTGACTCCGATCATGGCGCCCGCATAGATGCCGATCTCCTTCCATCCGCCCTTGCCGGGCATCAGGTAATCGTCGATAAATACCTGCTGGATCTTCGGGATCACCAGCTGGATGACAGCTACGCAAAGCATCAAAAACGCGATGATCGCGAGCCACCCCTTGTAAGCTCCGCAGAGCTTGAAAAACTTCCATAGAACGGAGGGCTTGTGACTGCACTTGGGGCACTCTCTCGTGCCGCGGAGCGCCCGCCCGCAGATGGGGCAGGTTTTGTCGTACTCACGGCTTACGACCTGCTTTTTGATGCCGTCGCGCAGAAGAAGCGCGCCCTTGGCGATAAATGCCACACGGGATACGTGCTTCATCGTGAACCGCGCCAGGATCTGCTCCGTGTCGTTTTGCACGGTCTTCGCGATCAGAAGGCCGTTGTTCACCAGCGGATCGCATTTTAAGTACGTGATGTCCGAGAGTGCGAGGTCGGTCTCCGTCTGCGTGCCCGCGATCACTAAAAGGCGCTTGTTCGTCACGACCAGATAGCGGTCATGAGTAAGCTTGCCTTCACGGTCGATGTCGCAGGGCGAGCAGTACTTTATCTCCTCTCCGTCCGCCGGCGTAAAGGCGCCCCGTTGCGCCGCCGGCAGGTCAAACAATAGATTCATTCATATCCTCCTTTTCCATTACAGGAACAGGTCAAGCTTCTTTAATTCCCCCGCAGAAAGCTGCGTATAATCCGGTATCTCGAAACGGTTTCCGTCAAGGTCGGAGATCATCAGGCGCACGTCGCTTAAGCTCACCACGGAGCTTGAGTTCATGTAGATGACGAATTTGCACGGGCCCTCCGTGGTCACAACGTCCCAGTAGGCGTGGCCGTACTCCTCCTTGATGTCGTTGATCTTCGTGATCACCGGCGTAAAATACCGAAGGCTCATCTGCTCCTCGAGCATCTTCCGGGTCACCTTGGAGACGTCCTTTGTGATGTCCTTGATGATACCGATCTCCTTCGATTTCTCCTCCGTCGTGCGGATGGAGATGTATGTATTCGGAGCGGTGAACGGAAAGCTCCGGACGACGCGCACGCGGTCGTAGTGCTCTGCCTTGCCGTCCTCCCCCTCGGGGATGTCGAGGCTCACAAAACCGCCTGCGGTGCGCTCGAACCTCGCGTTCTCTTCGCTTAAGAAGCGCATGCGGAGCATCTCCTCCGTCTCGGCTTCCATCTGTTCGAGGTTGAATTCTTCATCCGCTCCCTCAAAATTCTTTAAACCCATACTGTACTCCTATCTGCGGGCATTTTCCGCCGGAAAATGCCGCCTCTTATGTTCCTTGTGTGCGATACCCCCGCACGTTTACTCAATTCCCTTGAGAGCCAGCGCCTTGGTCTGCAGCTCCTTCAGCTTGTAGTACACGCCCTTCTTCGCTATGAGCTCCTCGTGGGTTCCCTGCTCGGCAATCTTGCCCTCGTCGATGACGATCAGCGTGTCCGCGTCGCGAAGCGTCGAGAGACGGTGCGCGATGGAGATTGTCGTGCGGCCCTTGATGAGCATGTTGATGGACTGCTGGATCGCCTGCTCGGTCTCGGTGTCCACCGCCGCCGTCGCCTCATCGAGGATGAGAATCTTCGGGTTGGCCAGGATGGCACGGGCGATGGAGATTCGCTGGCGTTCACCGCCGGAGAGCTCCCGTCCCGAGGAACCGATGATGGTGTCGTAGCCGTCCGGCATGCGGCAGATGAAATCGTGCGCGCTCGCAAGGACCGCGGCGCGGATGATCTCCGCGCGGGAGGCATCCTTCTTCGCGTAGGCGATATTTTCCGCAACGGTTCCCATGAACATGTAGGTCTCCTGCGAAACCATGGCGACGTTGCCGCGGAGCGTCTTGAAGGAAAGGTCCTTTAAGTTCACGCCGTCCAGCGTGACCGTGCCCTCCTGCGGGTCGTAGAGTCGCGAGATCAGGTTGACGATGGTGGTCTTGCCCGCGCCGGAACGACCGACGATACCGAGCATGTGACCGCCCTCGACCTTCATGTTGATGTTCTTAAGAACCGGCTTGTTCTTCTCGTAACCGAAGGTGACATCCTTCATCTCGATGGTGCCGTCGATGGTGTCTAAGGAAACTGCATTTTCCTTCTCCGCAATCTCCGGAACCGCATCGATGATCTCGAACATACGCTGTGCGCTGTTCATGCAGCTGGTAAACCAGCGGAAGAAGAACGACATGAAATCCATCGGTCCGGTCAGCTGTCCGACATAGCCCGCGAAAGTGATAAGGATCGCGTAGTCAAACCGCTTCTGGATGAGGATCAGGTACGCGCCGACAATGTAAACCATCAGGGACGCCAGGTTCTCCGCTGCCGAGTAGAGCGCCGAGAATTTGTTGTCGTAGTTCATAACCGCAAGGTCCGCACTTCTGACCTTCTCGTTGCTCTTGTCAAACCGCCTGACCTCGCTGCCCTCCTGACCGAACGCCTTGACGACACGGGCGCCGCTTAAGTTGTCGTGGATCTTGGAGTTTAACGATCTCGTCGCGCGGTGCCGTCTCCCGTAGCGGTGCCACAGTCTCGGGAGCATTTTCCAGCTCACGAAGAATGTGATCGGCATGAACATCAGCGCTACGATAGCCAGCGGCCAGCTGAGTGTAAACATCACCACCGCCATGGCGATGATGGAAAATACATTGATCAAAAAGTAAGGAAGTCCGTCGATAAAGAAGCCGGACACCTCGTCCGAGTCGGACATGACGCGGGTCATCAGAGATCCGGTCTGCTTGCTCGTAAAGAAGTTGATGGAGAGCTTGCCCATGGCGCCGAACACGTCATTGCGCATCGACTTTACTACTCTCGGAACGATCTTCGCCGTCATGACACCCTGCAGGATACCCACAAGCTGCATGGTGAGCTTCGTCATCACCATGGTGAGCACCAGAAGAAGCAGGATCGTCACATAGCGGTTGCCGTCCACGGAGAGGAACGAGAGGAATTCCTCATCCCTGCCGAGCACCTTCTTGTAGAGCACGACACCGTTTAAGTACGGCCATACGATGTTGAGCGCCGCCGTTGCCAGATAGCACAGAAACATCACGGCAATACGGCCCTTGTAAGGCTTCAGATATCCGATGGTCCTTCGGAAAATGGACTTCTTGTTCATGCACTTCGGGCAGATCTTCCGGTCGGAGTCGGGGTACATCATGCCGCAGACCGGGCAGTACTCCTCTTCTTCGTCATCCGCCAGTGCCTCCTCGTCAATCTCCTTGCCTTCGGCGATCTTTTCACACAAACGCTCGATCTTCGTGGCGCTGCTCATGCAGTGGTTCGAAACCGCTGCGACAGTCTCCGCCGCGCCGTCCGCCTCGGGGTCGTCCTTATCCTTGTGAACCAGGATCAGGAAGCCGCCGCTCACCGTGCGTTCGATATAGGTCTTCTTCACATCGGAAATGTCGAACTCCGCAAATCTCCACTCGCGGTCCGCCGCGATCTTTCTGGTCTTGCGGGTCTCCATCCCCTTAAAGTAATGAACTTCCCCCGACAGCGGGTCCGCCGTCGCGGTGATCAGCCGGTCCTTCGTCATCACGATGTATCCGGGCGTGAACGCGCAGGTCAGATCCATATCCGTGCGAACGCACACATACACATCCGCCTCACAGACGCCGCGGTCGCGAAGGTCGACTTCAATTTCCTTCGGAAGCTTTCCGGTTGCCTGCGTCGGCTCTTCCGAAATCTTCCGGTTTTTCTTACCCATTGTTATCCTCATTTCTCTGCCCACACGGGGCAGGTAAAGCTTTCCGTTCTTCCGCGCGGCAACCTCGCGAGCATAAGCTCGCTCGGTGTACGTGCGCTCGGCAATCTCGCCGCGAACTGCGTTCGCTCCCGTCCGACCGTTCTGCGATCACCGGGAACAATGTTCCCGTGATGCGCATCACGCTCGTCCGACGACTCCGTCGGCTCGATTGCTCTCGCTTAGCGCGCAAAAAAACGGCACGACGAAAACCGCCGTGCCGATATCACACAATCACCTCGATGCCGTCCGCCCTGCGGCCCGGTCATCAATAATGTCCTTTCATGATGTCACTGAAATCGAAGGTTGCGAAGTAATCCGCCGGCGTCTCCGCCCTTCGGATCCGCTGCACCGACCCGTCGGGCCGCAGCAGAAGCTCCGCTGATTTCAGCTTCCCGTTGTAATTGTACCCCATGGCAAAGCCGTGGGCACCGGTATCATGGATGAACAGGTAATCTCCGATATCGATCTTCGGCAGTTTGCGATCGATCGCAAACTTATCATTATTCTCGCACAACGAACCGACCACATCATACGTGTGATCGCACGGTTCATTCTCCTTCCCCAAAACCGTGATGTGGTGATACGCCCCGTACATAGCAGGCCGCATCAGGTTGACGGCGCAGGCGTCCACGCCGATGTACTCCTTGTAGATGTGTTTCTCATGGATCGCGCGCACAACAAGCCCGCCGTAAGGAGCGAGCATGTAGCGTCCCAGCTCGGTATAGATGGCAACATCACCCATCCCTGCCGGAACCAAAACCTCATCAAAGACCTCTTTCACGCCGCGACCGACCGCTGCGATGTCCACAGCCGTCTGCTCCGGACGGTACGGGATACCGATTCCGCCGGAAAGGTTGACGAACGCAATATGCACTCCCGTGGCTTCCTTCAGCTCCACTGCGAGTGTAAAGAGGGTCCTTGCAAGGGTCGGATAGTAATTCTCCGCCGTTGTGTTGCTCACCAGGAACGAATGCACACCGAAATGCTTCACTCCGAGCCCCTTCAGCGTACGGAATGCCTCGATCAGCTGCTCCTTCGTGCAACCGTACTTGGCATCGCCCGGGTTGTCCATGATCCCGTTGCCGAGTTCATAGACTCCGCCCGGATTGTACCGCATGCAAACGGTCTCCGGAATGCCGCACTCCTCCTGTAAGAACGGAATGTGCGTCACATCGTCAAGGTTGATAAATGCCCCCAGTTCCCGTGCTTTCGTAAACTCACCGAACGGTGTCTCATTGGACGAGAACATAATATTCTCCCCGCGAATGCCGGCCGCGTCGGCAAGGCAGAGTTCGGTATAGGAAGAGCAATCCGCACCGCAGCCCTCTTCACGGAGGATCTGCAAAATGAACGGATTCGGAGTGGCCTTTACAGCAAAGAATTCCTTATAACCCTTGTTCCACGCAAATGCCTTGAACAACTCGCGCGCATTGCGACGGATCGCAGCTTCGTCATAGATATGGAAAGGCGTAGGATACGTCTTCACGATCTCTTTGACCTGCTGTTCGGTTATAAACGGTTTCTTGCTCATGGTCTCACTCCTTTCTTCGTTTTTTGTTTGTTCGGACCTGCCGTAACCGTACGGCATTTCCAAGCACGAAACTTTTGCCATTATAACACCGCATTTTGCAAAATACAATGGGGTTTTTCGAGTTTTTTGTGGTATTTTTCCATCCTGTTTTGCAGAATCCAAATATGCGTTGTGAAATCAATCGTCATAGAGCGTATTGAGGTATTCAAACTCGTCCTTGTACGGGTACCCGGACAAGGACTCCTCATACTCTTTTTTCTGCTTCTTAAACTCCGCCGCAATCTCCGGATCGGGATGCGCGGTAAGCGCCGCAAGGTGCTTCGCATACTCCCAGTCGGAAGGAAGTCCCGTGTAGTCCCGCTCTGCGCTCTTCGGCACCAGGACAAATTCATCCCTAAGCCACATCATGAAACGGTATGTTTCCTCATCGCCTAAGAACTTCGGGCCCTCATCCTCCGTCACGGTTCCCCTGCCGTACTCCGTCCAGCTCCGCAGGTTGTGCACGCGGGCACCGTCCTCGTCGTATACTTCCCTCGTCCGCAGGTTGCATTCATAATCATAGCCGCGGCATTTGCGTTTTCTCCGGTAATTCGCATAGTAGCGGAATGCCAGATCATAGGACTTCCGGGATTTCTTCTCATCATCCGAATCCGCGGTTCCGTCACTGTTCTCCGCTTTCTCTGCGAGCTCCCGCAAACGCGCAAGTCCCCCGGAAAGCTTCTCCGCAAAATCCTTCTCGTAAAGCTTTCCGTAGACATACGTCCTGTTGTCATAGTATTTGTCCCGATCATTCGGAGTCTCGCTCGCCGTATCAACCATCAGAATCGGAATCCCCAGAAGCTCGGCGAATCGAATTGCCGCAAGCTCCGCATGGGAAAATGTTTCGCTTCCGTTGTACAGCGTCACCACACCCGTGCATCCGGCAATCGCATCCGACCGCTTCCCGGTCCAGAGACGTCCGCCGCCGAGTTTCTCGTCATACCATACCCGGCAGCCGGCCTTAAGAAGCATGTTTCCAAGCTTCCCGGCGTCCTCCGTGTTCGGCACCGAATAGTTCAGGTAAAGGTACGGCTCGGTTCCCTCATACGGCGGAAACCCGAGATATCCGTTCTCCGCCCGATGAAGAATAATGCCCGGCAGGTTCTTCGGAATGACATCGTATGCCCCCGGCATTTGCCCGCGGTACACCTCGCGGACTTCCATCAGCGTAAAGCCCAGAAGGTTTTTGCCCTTCCAGTTCGCCGTGTCCTCCGCTTCGTCCTTGTGAAAAGAATAAATCCCGTTGCCGAGCATCTTGTCATCGTCGCAGTAAACAAGCCACTCGTCGCCGGTTTCCACAAGCTTCGTGACGTACTCCGGGTGGTCTTCGAAAAATGCAGTAAGCCCGCGGAATAACACCGCCGGCATCTGTCCTTCCCACCGGGTCTCATTCACTCCCGCGGCCTCTCTCGCCAGCCGCTGCATCATGCCGATGCTTTGCTGCGTGAGGATCTCATAGGCAGCCCGGAGGTCACCGAAGGTTTTGGCCTTACTGTAGGCAAGGAACTTATGCATGGTGTCGAAATGCCACCCGTTGTAGACAAATCCCTCCCGGGAATCCGGGCAGAGAAAGCCGTATTCATCAGACGGTTCGCTGAAAATAATCATACGACATGGCGCTCCCTGAATCGCTCCACGGCCGCCTCCTGTTCCTGCGTTTCCACAGCCTTATAGCTGTAGTTGTCCCGAAGAAATGCGATCGGCCGTTTTTCCCCTAACAGATGCAGCACACAGGACGCTGCGTAACCGGTGCGCCCGTGTCCGCCGATGCAAAACATTCCCACGCGCTTCCCTGCACGCAGGCGTTCCGCCACGCTCTCCGCCAGCTTGTCCAGGACATCATCCGGCAGAACATCATAGTCCGTGATCGGATAGTAAACGATCTCTCCCCGGAAGCCGCTGTTCCACACCCAGCCCGGCAGCCGGTCCAACGGAATAAGTACGTCGGGCTTCAAATACAGGATCTCTTCCAGGTTGTAGATCCCTCCGAGAATGAATCCCGGAATCACTTCTACGGCATGCTGTCTCTCGTCATCAAAACCACTGCTCATAACTGTACTCCTCCGTTTCTTTTTTCTGATTTCCGAAGGATTCCCGCGCTTTTGCAAGGGAATGCTCTTCAATATCCTCTTTGGTAAATCCAATATCCCAAAAACCGCCGGAAAAGTCAATAGCAGCCGGCCATCTTGTACACGTATCCCCGTCCACACGTATACGGAAATTTGCCGCTCCGGGCGAAAAGAAACATTGCGTCCGATATCAAAATGTGGTATTATAGTAGGGTCGTAGGCACAAGATAACGGTACTATGTGCCGCACACTAACCGTAAGGAAGGTATCCACATGGCAGAGTACAATGGCAGTCAGATTGTCGTTTTGGAGGGACTTGAGGCCGTCCGCAAGAGACCGGGTATGTACATCGGTTCCACGGGCACGAAGGGCCTTCACCATCTCGTATGGGAGATTCTCGACAACGGCATTGACGAGCATTTGGCGGGCTATTGCAGCGAGATCAACATCACCCTTCGCAAGGACGGGGGCATCACCATCACCGACCACGGACGCGGCGTCCCGGTGGACATCCACCCGACGAAGAAGATCCCGACGGCGCGGGTTGTCTACACGATCCTGCACGCAGGCGGCAAATTCGGCAACTCCGTCTACAAGGTTTCCGGCGGTCTGCACGGTGTGGGCGCCTCGGTTGTGAACGCGCTTTCCTCCCACATGATCGTTGAGATCAAGCGGGGCGGCAATATCTACCGCGACGAGTACAAGGACGGCGGTCATCCCGTGACGAAGCTCGAGGGAGGTCTTCTCCCCGTCATCGGCACGTGCAAAAAGAGCGACACCGGCACGAAAGTTACCTTCTATCCCGATCCCGCCATCTTCGAGACCGTGGAGTTCAAGGCGGAGACCATCTGCAAGCGTCTGAAAGAAATCGCCTACTTAAACCGCGGCCTGACGATCACCTTCACCGACGAAAAGAGCGGTGAGACACGCACGTACTACGAAGAGGACGGTATCAAGAGTTTCATCTCCTACATCAACCGCGATGCGACTCCCCTGCACCCCGAGCCAGTGTACTTAAGCGGCGAGAAGGGTGACATCGAGGTGGAGATCGCATTCCAATACATCAACGATTACACCGAGCAGATCAATGCGTACTGCAACCGCATCAACGTGGTGGACGGCGGTACTCTCGTGACCGGTTTTAAGACCGCTCTTACGCGCGTTCTCAATTCCTACGCGAGAGAGCTCGGCTACTTAAAGGGCAAGGACGACAACTTCGACGGCAAGGACATCCGCAACGGCCTTGTTGCCATCGTCTCCATCAAACATCCCGACCCGCAGTTCGAGGGTCAGACGAAGACCAAGCTGGGCAACACCGACGCCAAGGTGGCCGTCGATGAGGTCTGCGCGGCTGAGGTCACGAGATGGTTCGACAAAAATGTCGAAGTACTCCGCTCGATTCTCGACAACGCTGCTCGCTCCAGCCGCGCAAGAGCGGCGAGCGACAAAGCCCGCACCGCGGTTTTGAAGCAGTTAAACGACGTGGATACGAAGAGCAAGCTCGCGGCCTGCTCCTCCAAGAAGCCTTCCGAGTGCGAGGTTTACATCGTCGAGGGCGATTCCGCAGGCGGCACCGTAAAGACCGCGCGTAACCGGAAGACCCAGGCGGTGCTCCCGCTCCGCGGTAAGATTATCAACGTGGAGAAAGCGACCCTCGAGAAGATTTTGCAAAACAACGAGATTAAATCCATGATAGCAGCGTTTGGCTGCGGCATCGGGGATGAATTTGACATCACGAAGCTCCGCTATGATAAGATTATCATCTTAACCGATGCCGACGTGGACGGCGGCCATATCAGCACCCTGCTCCTCACCTTCTTCTACCGCTTCATGCCGGAGCTCATCATGGAGGGTAAGGTGTACCGCGGACTTCCGCCGTTATACAAGGTGGAGTACGAGACGACCGGCAAGAAGAAGGCGCGCCACAGCGCGTACCTCATGAACGACTTCGAGCTCGAGAAGCTTCGTAAGGAGCTCGAGCACGGCGGCAAGATCATAAACGTGCAGCGCTACAAGGGTCTCGGTGAGATGGACGCCAACCAGCTCTGGGAGACGACGCTCGATCCCGAGCGCCGCGTGCTTGCGCAGATCTCTATCGGCGACTCGGTGGAGGCCGACGAAGTCACGACCCTTTTGATGGGCAGTGCCGTTCCGCCCCGCCGCGAGTTCATCATGACCGAGGCGCAGTACGCCACCCTCGACCTGCAGGCATAGGATTTTACGATAAAACCTTTCGGAGTGTATCATGGACAACGAACGAAACGATACCATACAGATTGATTTCGCCGAGGAGATGCGAACGTCCTTCCGCGACTATGCGGTGAGCGTTATCATCGCCCGGGCCCTTCCGGACGTGCGCGACGGCTTGAAGCCCGTGCAGCGCCGCATCCTCTACGCGATGAACGAGCTCGGTCTCGACCCGAAGAAGCCTCACCGTAAAAGCGCACGTATCGTCGGCGATACCATGGGTAAATACCACCCTCACGGCGATTCGTCCATCTACGACGCCCTCGTGCACATGACGGAGGACTACTCTCTCGCCATCCCTCTCGTGGACGGTCACGGAAACTTCGGTTCCATCGACGGTGACGGCGCCGCCGCCATGCGATACACCGAGGCACGCCTCTCCGAGGGCGCGATGACGATGCTCGAACATCTCGACAAGGGTCTCGTGGAATTCATCCCGAACTTTGACGAGAGTGAGAAGGAGCCGACGGTTCTTCCGGCCATGCTCCCGAACCTTCTGATCAACGGTACCACCGGTATCGCAGTCGGTATGGCGACCAACATTCCGCCCCACAACCCCGTGGAAGTCATCGATGCGGCAATCGCGGTCATGCATGATCCCACGGTCAGCACCGAGGAATTGATGCAGCTGTTGCCCGGGCCGGATTTTCCGACGGGCGGCACGATCATCAACGGCGACGAGCTGCTCTCCCTCTACGAGACCGGCGAGGGCAAGATCCGCATCCGCGCCAAAGCTCAGGTTGAGGGCGGCGACAACGGCAAACGCAACATCGTCATCACCGAGATTCCCTACACCGTTGCAGGCACGAAACAAAAGCTCATGGAGGCTCTCTCCGACGCCCTGCGCAACAAGACCTTCGATGAGATCGCCGATGTGCGGGACGAATCCTCGAAAGAGGGTATCCGCATCGTCATCGAGGTCAAGAAAGACCGCGATGTGGAGAACCTTTTGAACGGCCTGTATAAGAAAACTCCGCTGGAGGATACATTTTCCGCCTACTTCCTGGCGGTCAAGGACAACCAGCCGCGTCAGTTCGGTCTGCGGGCGATGCTGCAGGAGTTCGTTGATTTTCAGGAGGAACTCTACACAAAGGAGTACCGCTATCTCCTCGACAAGGCGGAGAAGCGTCTGGAAATCGTCTCCGGTCTCATGCGCGCCGTCGACGTCATCGATGCCATCATCGAAGTTATCCGCGGTTCGTCCACGGTTCGCCAGGTCAAGGACTGCCTGACCACCGGCAACTTAACGGACATCCGCTTCAAGACCGAGGAGGCGAAAAAGCTCGCCGCATCCTTTGATTTCACGGATGCACAGGCGGACGCCATCCTCGCGATGCAAATGCAGAAGCTGGTCGGCCTCGAGATTCTCAAACTCTCCGAGGAGCAGGACGACCTCACTAAGAAGATCAAGCTGTACAACAAGATTCTCGGCAAGCGCTCCGAGCTGTACAAAGTAATTGAGCAGCAACTGCTCGTCTTCCGCGAGCGCTTCGCGAAGGAGCGCCGCACGGTGATCACAAACGCCGCGACGAAGGAGTATGTCGTCGAGGAGAAGATCGAGGATCTGATGATCCTCACGGATCGCTTCGGCTACACCAAAGCCGTCGATGTCTCCGCTTACCAGAAGGCCGGCGAGGAGGCCCTGCGGGAGTTCACGCAGGCTGTGCGCATCCAGTCCAACGACCGCCTGTGCATCTTCACGGCGGAGGGCAATATGTACCAGCTCAAGGTTTCCGCAATCCCGCGCTGCCGTATCAAAGAAAAAGGCACCCTGTTGCAGGTGCTCACAAAGATCGATCAGGAGACGCCGCTTCTTCTGGTACCGGCCGAGGAGCTCGACAACTCCATGCTTTTGTTCCTCACGAAACACGGCTGGATCAAATGCGTCTCCGGCTCGGAGTTCTTCACCAACCGCGCCGTCATCGCCTCCACGAAACTCGAGGATGATGACTCCCTTGTCGGACTTGCGGCACTCTCCAGCGCCGAGTTCAGTTCCGGCAAACAGAAGGTGATCATCCTCACGGAGAAGAAGCTCTCCCTCGGCTTCCCGCTGGAGCAGGTCAACGTGCTCGGCAAGACCGCCAAGGGCGTCCGCGCCATCTCCCTCGACAAGAAGGATTCCGTCATCTACGGCACCTCCCTCGATATCAACACGGAGGAATTTGTCTTCGACGGCAAGACCTACAACGCCAAGCGGATCCGCAACCGTGCCCGCGGCGCCAAGGGCCAGAACGCCACGATATAAATTGGATCACGAAACAAAAATACCCGGCGTGAGACTTTCCGTAAAGTCCCATGCCGGGTTTTCTTTATCATGTCGATCACCGATACTTTTTAGTCACATTTACGTTGTATTCGTCGCGGTCGATCGTTTACACGTCATACCCCTTCAGAAGCTTCGCTCTGCTGGGATGGCGGAGCTTGCGAAGCGCCTTCGCCTCAATCTGGCGGATACGCTCACGCGTAACATTGAATTCCTTGCCCACTTCCTCCAGCGTGCGCTGGCGTCCGTCGATCAAACCGAATCGGAGCTTCAATACTCTGCGCTCGCGCTCGGTCAGGGTATTCAGAAGCTTCTCGATCTGCTCCTGAAGCATCATGTAGGACGTTGCCTCCTCCGGGCCCGGCGTCTGCTCGTCCTTGATGAAGTCGCCCAGATGGCTGTCGTCCTCCTCGCCGATCGGCGTATCCATGGAAATCGGATCCGCACTGATCTTCAGCACCTCGCGCACCTTCTCTACAGGCATGTTCATCGCCTCTGCGAGCTCGGTCTCCGTAGGTTCGCGGCCGAGTTCCTGCAGAAGGTTACGGCTCACGCGGTAGGTCTTGTTGATGACTTCGGACATATGAACGGGGATACGGATCGTGCGAGACTGATCCGCGATGGAACGCGTGATTGCCTGGCGGATCCACCATGTTGCGTAGGTGGAGAACTTGTATCCCTTTGTGTAGTCGAATTTGTCAACGGCCTTGATCAGACCGAGATTACCTTCCTGAATGAGGTCGAGGAACGAAAGTCCGCGGCCCACATAGCGCTTAGCGATGCTGACTACGAGTCGGAGGTTCGCCTCCGTGAGTCTGCGCTTTGCCTCTCTGTCGCCGTCCAGGATCTTCGTCGCAAGCTCAATCTCCTCGTCGACGCTCAGAAGTCCGAAATTACCGATCTCGCGAAGGTACTGCTTCACCGGGTCGTCCGACATTGCGTTCGCGATGCTGTTGAGCTCGTCGTTATCGGCGGGAAGAACATCCTCGTCGGTATCCAGCAGCGCATCGTCGTCAAATGCACCGAGATCGTCCAGCGATCCCAGGTCCGCCTCGAGTTTGCGAAGCGCCTGCTCATTCGGATCGTCCGGCTCCAGGTCAGAATCCTCCTGCTTGTTCAAAATGACAAATCCGCGTCCCTCCAGATAGTCATACACCTGCTCGATCTGGTCAACCGTCTTGCAATACTCTCCCATCAGCTCGCTGATGTACGACGACTCGATGCTTCCGCCGTGGTCGTTGCCGTACTGCACCAGATCCTCCAGACGGTTCTCAAACGTAGCCGTCTGATCGTTCATGGCATTTTCTGCCGTATCCATTCTATCCATTCGATTGCCTGCCTGTTTTGTTATTTCGTTGTTTCGGTCTTCTGAATCTTCCGGAAGCAATACTCCATGATATCGCTTCGCTTGACGATTCCGATGAAGATGTCGTTGTCGTCCGTCACCGGCACAAAATTCTGCGTCATGGCTACCTTGATCAGGTTCTCCACTTCCGCATTTACGTTGACCGCCGTAAAATGCAGCCTCCGGGGAATTCTCGTGATCGGAATGCGCTCCGCGTCATGCATGTTCATGTCCGCCGCATTCTTGATTCCCCACAGGAGGTCACCCTCGGTTATGGTTCCCACATACCGACCGTTCCGGTCGAGCATCGGGATTGCCTGATACCGATGAAACTCCATCTTCTCCAGGACCTGCCGTAAGCTGTACTCATTCGTGACATAGGCCACTTCGCTTTTCGGCGTGAGAAAAAACAAGATGTTCAAATCCTCAACCACCTTTCTTCTTGCCGCCTTCGAAATGCTTGTTTCAAAGACTTCTTCCGGCGCTTATCCGGCTCCCCCATAAGCCGCGCCGTTTTCACGCGCACACTGTCGATAAGTATAGCATTTTTCGCTTGTGAATGTCAACTGTTTTTCTCGCGCGGACACATGTGTTTTTTATTCCGTTTTTTCTGTGTTAAAGGGTTTATTTTCCGGCGCGCGGGCGCCCCTTTCCCTTGACAAAACGCAGTCGGGAGTTTAATATGGGTTTCACAATTATCTGATCAAGGAGGTCCGCTTATGAAGATTCGAACACGTTTCGCCCCGAGTCCTACCGGACGCATGCATGTCGGCAATCTCCGTACCGCGCTGTACGAGTTTCTGACCGCGAAGCATGAGGGCGGTGATTTTATACTGCGCATTGAGGATACGGACCAGGAACGCTACGTTGAGGGCGCCGTAGATATCATTTATCGCACGATGGAAAAGGCCGGTCTGACGCACGATGAAGGTCCGGACAAGGATAAGGGCTTCGGCCCCTATGTACAGAGCGAGCGCGCGAAGTCCGGTCTGTACATGAAGTATGCCAAGCAACTGGTGGAGAAAGGCGAGGCGTACTACTGCTTCTGCACCAGAGAGCGTCTCGATTCCCTCAAGGGCGTCGTAGACAGCGAGGGCAAGGAGATCACAAAATACGACAAGCACTGCCTCTCCCTCTCGAAGGAGGAGGTTGAGGCCAACCTTGCGGCGGGCATGCCGTTCGTCATCCGCCAGAACATTCCGGCCGACGGAACGACCACATTTACCGATGCCAACTACGGCGATATCACCGTTGACAACGATGAGCTCGACGACATGATCCTCATCAAGAGCGACGGCTATCCGACGTACAATTTTGCGAACGTCGTCGACGACCATCTGATGGGTATCACCCACGTCGTCCGCGGCAACGAGTACCTCTCCTCGACCCCGAAGTACACGCGTCTCTACAACGCCTTCGGCTGGGAGGAGCCGGTGTACATCCACTGCCCGCTCATCACCAACGAGGAGCACCAGAAGCTCTCCAAGAGAAGCGGTCACTCCTCCTTCGAGGATCTTCTGGAGCAGGGCTTTGTTCCGGAGGCGATCATCAACTTCGTTGCGCTTCTCGGCTGGAGCCCGGTGGACAACACCGAGATCATGTCCCTGCAGGAGCTCATCGAGCAGTTTGATTACCACCACATCAGCAAGTCCCCCGCCGTGTTCGACATGACGAAGCTTCGCTGGATGAACGGCGAGTACATCAAGAACATGGACAACGAGCGCTACTACGAGTACGCCCTTCCCTACATCCGCGAGGTGGTAAAGCGTGACTGTGATCTTCGCAAGATCGCCGATCTCGTCAAGACCCGCATCGAGACGTTCACGGACATCGCCGAGAAGATCGACTTCTTCGAGGAGCTTCCGGACTACGACATCGAGATGTACACCCACAAGAAGATGAAGACAAACTCCGAGATCGCCCTCGGCGTTCTCCGGGACCTTCTTCCCCGCCTTGAGGCGCTTGACGACTACTCTTACGCATCTTTGGAGAAGCTCTGCATGGACTACGTCGCAGAGAAGGAGATCAAGAACGGTGTCTGCCTCTGGCCTCTACGCACCGCTGTCTCCGGCAAGCAGATGACGCCCGGCGGCGCTTACGAGATCATGGAGATCCTCGGCAAGGACGAGAGCCTTCGCCGCATCCGCATCGGTATCGAAAAGCTTTCCTAAAGACGACCGGAGGCACTGTCCTTTCGTCATCGCATTTCTCTATGTTCACTTCAGGTGACACGGGTTCTGTCCCGTGTCACCTTCTTCTCAAATTCTTAATCTTCGATTCTCTTTTCTCTTTCTTCATTCGGAGGGTATGAATCATGAACACAATCGCAAACTGTGCCCAGCAGGAGGCCATCCGACACAAGGACGGGCCTATGCTTGTTATTGCCGGCCCCGGCTCGGGCAAGACCTATGTCATCACCAACCGCGTGCGGTATCTGATCGAGGGACACTCGGTCACGCCGGAGTCCATCCTGGTCATCACCTTCTCCCGCGCGGCAGCACGGGAAATGCAGGATCGCTTCGATCGTCTTACGAACCGAGCCTACCCCGGCGTCACCTTCGGAACATTTCACGCCTGTTTTTTCCACATGCTGCAGGCGGCGCGCGGCTACCGCGCGGATTCCATTCTCCGGGAGAGTGAGGCTGTGGACCTCATGGGCAACATTTTGAGCTCGATCCGCCCGGAGTACGCCGAGGACCGCTCCCTGGTGCGGGACGTCTATGAGGAATTTCTGAAGGTCAAGTGCCGCGCCATTGATTCTACAGATGTAGAACTCGGAAAATACAGCCCTTCCTCATGTGACGCTGCGACCTTCCGCACCGCGTTTACACGCTACCGCGAGGAGCTTCGCAACCTGCGGAAGCTGGATTTCGAGGACATGCTTCTGCTCACCAACCGCATGCTCACCGAAGATTCCGGGGCGCTTGCGTTCTGGCGCGCCCGCTACCGCTATCTGCTGATCGACGAGTTTCAGGATGTCAACCGGCTGCAGTACGACATCGTCCGTCTCCTCGCCGGGTCGGACGGCAACCTCTTCGCGGTGGGCGACGATGACCAGTCCATCTACGGCTTCCGCGGGTCCGAGCCGCAGATCATGCTTCAGGTTCCGAAGGATTTTCCGGCATGCCGCATCGTCACGCTGTCGGCCAACTACCGAAGCACCCCCGAGATCATAGCCTCTGCCGACGCGCTGATTTCCCACAACACCCTCCGCTACGACAAGGACCACGAAACCGTCAATCCCCACGGCGACACGCTGCGCATCGTCAGCCGCGACACCGTGGCCTCGGAAAATGAGCTCCTCCTCACGGAGATCACCTCCCTCATTGCGCAAGGCGTTCCGCCGGAGGAGATCGCCGTGTTGTTCCGCACGAACCTCCAGATGCGAAGCCTGTGCGATGCACTTGCCCAAGCGGGCATTCCTTACGATGTGCGGGGCTTTCTCCCCTGTCTCTACGACAACCCCCGGGTCCGCGTCGTCCTCTCCTACCTGCGGGCCGCCCACGGCGACACCTCCCGTGCCGTGATGCTCGCGATCGCCAATCAACCGAAGCGCTACATCGAGCGGCGATACTTAGCGGGGGATTCCGTTGACCTTGCAGCCATCCGCGCGCAGGCGGCTGCGGACGGCAAACAATACCTTGTCCGGAATATCGACAAGCTGATCTACGACCTGGCCATGATCTCGCGAATGAATCCCTACGCGGCGGTGCACTACGTTCGCAAGGCGGTGGGTTACGACGCGCATGTGACGGGCGGGAGTCTGCACGTGGAGGACGCGCTGGAGGCGCTGGATGAATTTTCCGAGGCGGTGCGAGGGTTTGACACCGTGCCGGAGCTCCTCGCGGGCGTAGAGGAAGCGCTTCGTAAGGCCGAGGACCGGCGCCGGCGTGAGCAGAACAAAAAGGGAAGCGGCGTCGCCGTCATGACCTTTCACGCATCCAAGGGGCTCGAGTTCGACCGGGTGTACATCTGCGACTGCAACGAGACTATCATCCCGCACAAAAAAGCGCTCCTCCCCGAGACCGTTGAGGAGGAACGCCGGCTTCTCTATGTCGCCATGACCCGCGCGCGCAGGTCACTGACTCTTTTGTATGTGCAAAAGCGGTTCGGCAAAGAGCTTCCGCCCTCCGGGTTTTTAGGGGAGATCCTTCTCCCGGCCTCGGCCCTGGCGCCGGGAACGCGGGTGTCGCACCGGCAGTTCGGCGAGGGCACCGTCCTCTCCCTGGAGGAGGACCGCCTGAAGATCCGCTTCGACCGCTTCCTGCTGCCCAAGACACTCTCCTACAGCCTGTGCGCAAGGTCCATGCTGCTGCACACGATCTTTCCGGCGCAGTAACATCAAGGATAACAACATAAAAAAGGTGCGACGGAACACTTCCGCCGCACCGCTCATTTTCGAATCAGAACAAGCCCGGATCACTCCTCCTCGTCATCCTCGTCCAGAAGGTACTCGTCCGCAAGGAAATCGTCGTATGCCTTCGAAACCGCCTCAAACTCCTCGTCGGTCTCGATGTCGTCGAGGCGAATGTCCTCCTCATCCTCCGGGTTCTCCCAGAAACGATAGATGTACACCTCGGGATCGCCCTCGCCTTCCCACTCCTGCGGCGTCACCGCGATGTACTCGCGATCCTCCGGGCCGGGGAAAATGCCGATCACGTCACAGCGAAGCTCGGTGTCATCGTCGAGATACAGCGTCACTTCGTCCTTGTCATAAATATCATCATACTCACTCATGGGTTTATCCTCCGTTTCTTCGGCGCCTTTGCGCCGTTCCGGCAGTCGTCTGCCTGCCGCTCGATTTATTATAGCAAAAGTTACGCCGCTTGTCTACAAATCCTTCCTCACGCAACTGACAAACTCCCGCAAATGTGGTATACTTTTCCCATAGCACACCGCTTCCCCGGCCGGCTGCCGCGCCGGCGGGCGTGCAAACAGACAAAGGAGTCCCACCGCCGTCATGAACACCGCAACCCCCACAACCGAACCGATCCGCGTGCGCGTATCCGTGCGCGATTTTGTGGAGTTCGTGACCCGCAGCGGCGACATCGACAACCGCTCCGCCGGACGCGACGCCGAAGCCATGGCTGAGGGCGCGCGGATGCACCGCAAGATTCAGAAGAGTCAGCCGGCGGGCTACCGCGCCGAAGTCTCGCTCCAGCACGAGGAGCTTCTCACCTACGAAGACCGCACCTTCGCTCTCACCATCGAGGGGCGGGCCGACGGCATTTTCGACGATCCCGAGCTCGGCCATACCATCGACGAGATCAAATGCATGCTCCGCGACGTGGAGACGCTCTCCGCGCCGGTCACGGCGCATCTTGCCCAGGCCCGCTGTTACGCCTACATCGAGGCGCTGCAGCACGATCTTCCGTCCATCTCCATCCGCATGACCTATGTGCATCTGGACACCGAACATATCCGGTATTTTCATGAGACCTTCGCGCGGGACGACCTCGCCGAGTGGTTTCTTTCGCTGTGCCGCGAATACTGCCGCTACGCAAAATGGGAGCAGGACCACAAGGAGGCCCGCGACGCCTCCGTGCAGGCTCTGCCCTTCCCCTTTGAATACCGCCCCGGCCAGAAGGAGCTGGTGACGGGCGTCTACAAGACGATCCGGCAGAGCCGCAAGCTCTTCATCGAGGCGCCCACCGGCGTGGGCAAGACCGTCTCCGCCCTCTATCCCGCCGTCCTCTCCATGGGGCAGGGCCTGACGGAGAAGATCTTCTATCTGACCGCCAAGACCATCGCCAGAACCGTGGCCGAGGAGTGCTGCGACACGCTCTGCAGCGGCGGCGCGACTCTTTTTTCCATCACCCTGACCGCCAAGGAGAAGCTGTGCGTCCTCGACACGCCGGAGTGCAACCCGGTCGCCTGCCCCCGCGCAAACGGCCATTTTGACCGCGTGGGCGACGCCATTTTGGAGCTCCTCGGTCAGGCGGACGCCGGCGTTTCGGTGCGCCGTGAGACGATCCTCGCCTGCGCCGAAAAATACCAGGTCTGCCCGTACGAGCTGAGCCTCGACATCGCATTGTTCGCCGACATCGTCATCTGCGACTATAACTACGTCTTCGACCCCACCGCCTACCTGCGCCGGTTCTTCTCCGAGGGAGTCAAACGCGACTACGTCTTCCTCATCGACGAGGCGCACAACCTGGTGGAGCGCTCGCGGGAAATGTATTCCGCGGAGATCGAGAAGGAGGACCTCCTCGCATGCAAGCGCGCGCTGGAGGAGCATTTCCGGCCCGCGTCAAGGCAGTGCGAAGCCCTCAACAAGGTCATGCTCGCCTTTCGCAGGGAGTGTGACGGCTTCACTGTCCTCGGGAGCGGCGCCTCCGCCGTGACGGCGATCTCCGAGTTTACGATGAAAGCGGAGCGGCTTTGCTCCGCCCTCGCCGACGTCCTTGCGGACCGCAAATTCCCCGTCCCCGAGGAGGCAGTTGAACTGTACTTAAACCTGCGCCATTTTCTCGAGATGTACGAGCGGGCGGAGGATCGCTACACCGCGTACGCCGACTACCGCGAGAACAACCACTTCTTTATCCGCCTGCAGTGCATGGACGCCTCCGCGTTCCTTGCGGAGTGCATCGACCGCGGCCGCTGTGCGATCTACTACTCCGCCACGCTTCTGCCGATCTCCTACTACAAAGAGCAGCTCGGCGGCGTGCCCGAGGACTACGCGGTCTACACGCCGAGTCCCTTCGACCCCGCGAGACGCCTTGTGATGGTCGCCCGGGATGTGGACACAAGATACAAAAACCGCACGGACTCGGAGTTTGCGAAGATCGCCTCCTACATCCGCGCGATGGTTTCCGCCCGCAAGGGCAACTATATAGCATTTTTCCCGTCCTACCGGTTCGTCACCGAGGTGGCAACGCATTTTTCGGACTGGGACGGTGAGGTTTTGGTACAGACCGCCGGCATGACCGAGACCGAACGGGAAGCTTACCTCTCCGCCTTTGAGACGGAGCACGAGGGTTCCCTGCTCGGATTGTTTGTCATGGGCGGAATTTTCAGCGAGGGCATCGATCTTCGGAACGACTCGCTGATCGGCGCCGCCGTGGTCGGCCCGGGACTTCCGATGGTGTGCAACGAGCGCGAGCTGTTCCGGGAGTATTATGAACAAAAATCGGGGCAGGGATTTGCCTATGCATATCTCTACCCCGGTATGAACAAAGTGTTGCAGGCCGCCGGCCGCGTCATCCGCACCACCGACGACGCCGGTTGCATCCTTCTTCTGGACGACCGCTTCGGCACGTCCTCGTACCGCGCTCTCTTCCCGCGGGAATGGACTCCGGTCCACACGGTGACCCGCGAGTCGCTTCCGGACCGCCTTCGCGAATTCTGGGAGCGCTTCAGTTCGTGATCTGTTTCGTCGACCGCGACGCATACGCGGTTCCGCAGGCAGGCATCATCATCTGCTCCGGCATGCACGTCACGCGCACGTGGCGCGTCTGGCACCGGACATCACCGTCCGTGTGCAGGTACTGCCGCTGATCGGTGATCACCTCGATCTCGCGGCACGTGATCACATCCACCTTCTTATGCTTCACATGCGTTCCGCTCATCAGCTTCGGCAACATCGTCAACACCCGAAGCGGCCGAATTCCGTGGGCCATCACCACCGTCAGCTTGCCGTCGCAGGGATTTGCCCCCGGCGCCATCTTAAGCCCGCCGCCCTCGTAGCGATTGTTCATAAAGCAGAGGAAAATGACATCATTGTACGCCCGGGATACCCCGTCCACGACAACCGTCGCGGCAAATCTCGGATTCGCAAACACCTGGCGGAGCGCCACTAAAAAATATGCAATCTTCCCCAGATGAAGTTTGTTTAACACCTTCTTGATGGACGAGTTGTCCACCTCGTGGCAGACCTTCGCGTCGTAGCCGATCCCGCAGCTTCCGGCAAAGCGCACCGTGCCGCTGATCTCGTACGTCGCAATCTCGCCCAGATCATATCCGCGGCGTCCCTTCGCCGCCAACAGCGTCTCGGCGCATTTTACGATGTCCGACGGAAGTCCCAGGCCCTTCACGTAGTCGTTTCCGGATCCTCCCGGCAGCACCGCAAGGGTCACCTGCGACGGAAGCACAAGGCCGTTGACCGCCTCGTTGATGGTGCCGTCACCGCCCACAACCCAGACGTCCGCCTTCTCGCCGCTCTCGCAGATCTCCCGCACGATGTCCGTGGCATCGCCGGGGCCCGCGGTCTTGTGAACCGTATACGGAACCGACCGTTTCTCCAGCACACCGGTCAGCTTCGCAAGAGGACTCTTTCTTCCCTTCTTCGCCTGCTCATTGATCACAATGTGAATCATGCTTCTTTACCTTCTTCTCACGCGCGATGTAAATCGGCCGATGTTTTCCCTCCATGTAACTGCGTGCGACGTACTGGCCGAGTACGCCGAACATCATCAACTGCAAACCGCTCATAAACAGGATCAACGTGACGATCGTGGGATAACCGCTGACGTGGTTTCCGAACACCAGCGTCTTGACGATCAGCCAGATCATCATGAAAAATGCAACAAAGCAGAACAAAACGCCCAGGAACGAGGACACCGCCAAGGGCACCGTGGAGAAGGAAACAATACCATTGATGGAGTATTTTACGAGGCTTCCGAAGGACCACTTGGTCTCTCCTGCAGCCCGCTCCACGTTGTGATAGCCGATCCACTTCGTGCGGAAACCGACCCACGCGAAAATACCCTTCGTAAAACGGTTGTACTCCGGCATGTCCAAAACGGCGTTGACCATCTGTCTGGTCATCATGCGGTAATCAGTGGCTCCCTCCACGATCTCCACGCCGGAAATCTTCTTGTTGAACTTGTAAAACATCCGTGAAAACCACGAGCGGATCTTCCCCTCGCCGTCACGGTCCACGCGGCGCATCGCAACACTGTCATACTCGCCGCTCTCCAGAGCCTCAAGCATCTCCGGAATGTAGCACGGCGGATGCTGCAGATCCGCGTCCATCAAAACCACATAATCGCCGACGGCGTTGGACAATCCCGCATAAATGCCGGACTCCTTGCCGAAGTTGCGCGAGAACGAGATGTAGGACACTCTCTCATCCTTCTCCGCCAGCTCCTTTAAAATCCCGAGCGTTCCGTCCGCGGAACCGTCATCCACAAACAAAAACTCACACTCCACGCGCTCGCGGATGCTCTCCGCCGTCTTCGTAATCTCCTCGTAAAATGCACCCAGCACCGACTCCTCGTTGTAACAGGGCACTACAATTGACAAACAAGGCTTTTCCATCGCACTATCCTTTCATCGCAGCCGAATTCATTTCCCCCTCGGCACACATACACATGTATTCTATCATACCTGCGCGCAGGTGGCAAGGGGGGACAGCCGGCGGACGTTGTCCCGGTCTCCTCTCACAGAAAGATCGCAGCGGACAGCATCAGCCCCAAAAGTGCGGCAAGGATCGCCGGGACGGCGATGCGGACGCCGTAGGACACGAAGCGCCCGAACGAAAAATCCACCCCCACCGTCTTTAAGAGCGACATCCACATGATGCCCGCCAGGGCACCGACCGGCGTTAAGTACGCGCCCAGGTTTGAGCCGATGATGGTGGCGTAGACCGCGCGAAGCGGCGCCGTGCCGCAGGACAGCAGCGAGGTGAACAGCACGCTCATGGGGATGTTATTGATAATGTTGGCCGAGAGGGAGGACGAAATGCCGTACACCCAGATCGGGTCACCGTGGGAAAGCACATCGGCGATGCACTCCGACAGGCCGCTTCCGTTCATCGCCAGAACGAGGCCGAACATGGAGATGACAAAAGGGATCAGCAGCCACGGCAGACGATGTACGCTTCGGAACAAAAGACGCGGTCCGCGGTGCGTTACCGCGTTCATCACGCAGGTGCACACGATCAGGCTGGCCGCAGCGCACACGGCGATGATCCACATAGGGAGACTGATGTACGAACCGACCGCCAGCAGCACCGTGCAGACGCCGAGGTGAAGCATTCCGAGGACGACCGTCGGCTTGTGACGGATCTTCCCCTCCGTCGCCTCCCCGTGCATCGGAACCGACAGCGCCTTCCGGAACAAAAGACGGATTGCGACGTACACCGCAATGCCGGCAAAGAGCGTCGGAAGGAACATCACCTTCACGTAGGCAAGGAAGTCGATCCCCGCCCCGCTGGCGAGATAAATGTTGGTCGGATTGCCGATGATGAACATCATGCTGAAGGTATTTGCCGCAATGAACTCCGTCACCAGATACGGCACCGGATTGATCTTCGCCGCCTTCGTAAAATACCCGATGAAGGGCGTAAAGGTCAGCACGACAATGTCGTTGGAGGTAAATACCGTGAGGATCGAGACGGTCACGAACAACGACGCTAAAAGTTTCCGCTGGTCGCTGCCCGCGCGGGCTAAGGTCCTGCCCGCAAGATAGTGAAAGAAGCCCGCCTCATCGAGGTAGACCGAAAGAAATGTCATGGAGAAAAACAGTGCAAGGATCTTGAGGGGATTGACCGCCGTGTCGGCCGTGAGTCCGGCTCCGAACTGCCGTAAGGTAAGGCCGCCGCACACCAAAAGAGCGATCACGCCGGCCGCCGCAACCAAAGGATAGGTATCAAAGAAGACGCCCCGGAACGTAATCCGCGGTTTCCAGACGATCGCCGCCATCATCACCAGACAGGTGATCAGACACAACACTCCGACTTTGACCATACTTTGCCTCCTTGCGCACACCATACGGATTATACCATTTCGCCGGGAAAAAGCAAGAAAAACCGCATTTGCCAGAACGGCCGGACTGTGGTACTATAGAAAGCGGAAAATGCGACATCTTAATTGTCGCGGTGAAAGGAGCCAACGCTCATGAAATTCAATGCAGCAAAGATGAAAGATGCCTGTGTCGCGTGGATCCGCGACTTTTTTGAAAAGAACGGCCCGGGATGCAACGCGGTCGTGGGAATCAGCGGCGGCAAGGACAGTTCGATCGTCGCGGCGATGTGTGTCGAGGCCTTGGGCAAGGACCGCGTCATCGGCGTATTGATGCCCAACGACGTTCAGCCGGATATCGAGTATGCCTACATGCTTGTTAAGCACCTGGGGATCCGCTACTATGTCGTAAATATCAAGGACGCCTTCGAAGGTCTTTTAGGCGCTCTCCCGAAGGACCTTCCTCTTACGAATCAGGCGCGTGTGAATCTTCCGCCCCGCCTTCGCATGTCGACTCTGTACTGTGTCTCGCAGTGCTGCAACGGTCGCGTCGCCAACACCTGCAACCTCTCCGAGGACTGGGTCGGATACTCGACGCGCTACGGTGATTCTGTCGGCGATTTCAGCCCCCTCAGCCATTTTACGGTACAGGAGGTTAAGGAGCTTGCCCGCCTGATCGGCGTGCCGGAGGCTCTTGTGGAAAAGAAACCTTCCGACGGCCTGTGCGGTAAGACCGACGAGGACAATCTGGGCTTTACGTATGCAACACTCGACCGCTACATCCGCACCGGCGAGATCGACAGCCCCGCGGACAAGGCGCGGATCGACAGCCTGCACCGCAAAAACCTCTTCAAGCTCTCGGTAATGCCCTCCTTCGACCCGGGCATCGAGACCAAGGCCGACGAGTAAGGCGACCGGTTTCGCGCAACCGGAAAGCAAGCTGAAACGAACCGGTATAAGAGCGAATCGGTATAAAAGCGAACTGAATATAAAGCGAACAAAAAAAACAGCGGGACTGCTCCAAAGGGCAGCCCCGCATTTTTACTACATTTTTCAAAAGCCTGCTTTTCGGGACACAGAACCGGAATTACTCGGTCTTGTCCGCAGCCTCTGCAACTTCCGCAACGTTCTCCGTGTTCTTCGCGCCCTTGAGCAGAAGGTTCGTGAGGATACCGAGGATCAGTGCACATGCAACGGACGTGATGGTAACATCACCGAAGGAAACCGTAAGGCCGCCGACACCGGCGATGAGGATTACGGAAACTACGAAGAGGTTGCGGTTCTCATTCAGATCCACCTTCTGGATCATCTTCAAACCGGAAACTGCGATAAATCCGTAGAGTGCCATGCAGACACCGCCCATGACGCAGCTGGGAATCGTTGCAAGGAAGGTTGCGAACGGTCCGATGAAGCTGATCAGGATGGCAAGAATTGCAGTGTAGAGAATGGTGATAACGGAAGCGTTGCCGGAGATAGCTACGCAGCCGATGGACTCACCGTAAGTGGTATTCGGGCATCCGCCGAAGATTGCGCCTGCGAAGGAACCGACACCGTCGCCGAGAAGCGTGCGGTGCAGACCGGGCTTTTCGGTCAGATCCACATCAATGATGGAGGACAGGTTCTTGTGGTCCGCAATGTGCTCTGCGAAAACTACAAATGCAACCGGAACATAAGCTGCAAAAATCGTGAGGAAGTAGGAACCGTCAAGCTCGCTGAAGCCCTTAGCAGCCTTCAGGAACGTGAAATCCGGAACAGCAAATGCCTTGATTCCGTCGAAGATGGAGAAATTGATAATCTGGAGCGAAGCCGTTTCCGTAGCGTTGCCGATTACCGTGAAGATAGCTGCAACCGCATAGCCTGCGAGGATACCCATGATGAACGGAATCATCTTGAGCATCTTCTTGCCGTATACCGAGCAAAGCATGGTAACTGCAAGGGTGATCAGGCCTACTACAAGGCAGAGATACTGGGAAGCGCTCTGAACGTTGCTTACGGAGTTCACAATCTGTGCCTGTCCGTCAACGATCTCAGCAACCTGCTCCGTCACCTCGTGGGTAACATTGCCCTTGGTAAGGTCGCCGACAGCGTTGCCTGCAAGGGAAAGACCGATGATGGCAACGATGGGTCCGATGACAACGGCGGGCATGAGCTTGTTGATCCACTTAACGCCTGCAACCTTGACAACGATTGCGATGACAACGTATACAAGGCCTGCCAGCAATGCACCGAGAATCAATCCGAGATATCCGAGCTGCATCGAAACGCCGCCCGCAAATGCTGCTGCCATGGATCCCAGGAATGCGAAAGAGCTTCCGAGGAATACAGGGCTTTTGAATTGTGTAAAGAGAAGATAAACGAGGGTTCCCACGCCGGCACCGAACAATGCGGCGGTGGAGCTCATGTCATGTCCGACGATTGCCGGAACCGCAATTGTCGCGGCCATGATTGCGAGCAACTGCTGAAGTGCGAAGACAATCAACTGGGGGAATTTCGGCTTGTCTTCAACCTGATAAATAAGTTTCATAGATACCTCCTCAAAGATTTTTGTGCTCTACTCCTGCACCTTTTTAGATATTATCATTTGCACTTTTGTTTGTAAACCCCAAAGCGATAGAAAAATGCCTTATTTAACAAAAAACCACTACATCTAGTATTGTACTATCGCTGTAGTACAACAAGATGTGGTGGTTTGTCAATCTCATTGACATATTATATTATCGTATAAGGAGTGCCGTGAGCCTGTCATCGCACCGCTCTCCCGCCCGCATCAAAACTTCTTCGGACAGAGATCCGCGACGCAGCACGCCCCGCAGTTCGGCGTCGCCGTCCGCGCCGTGCACACCGCTCTCCCGTGGTCCACCATGCGGTGGCAGAAGTCGTTGCTCTCCTCCGGCGGAATCAACTGCCAAAGTGCCTTTTCCACCTTGTGGGGATCCTTCTCACCGTCCACAAGTCCCATGCGGTTCGAAAGCCGGATGCAGTGCGTGTCCGTCACAATGGCGGGCTTTCCGTAGATGTCCCCAAGCACCAGGTTCGCGCTCTTCCTCCCGACGCCGGGAAGCCGGAGAAGCTCCTCCATGGTATCGGGCACCACGCCGCCGTACACCTCCATAAGCATGGTCATACAGGCCTTGATATCCCGGGCCTTGCTCCTGCCTAAGCCGCATGGCCGCACAATCTCCTCAATGGCGTCCTCGGGCGCCTCCGCAAGCGCCTCTACCGTTGGAAAATGCGCATACAAAACGGGCGTAATCTGATCCACCCGCGCATCGGTACACTGGGCTGCCAGCCGCACGCTCACAAGAAGCTTCCACGCTTCATCATAAGCAAGTGTGCAATGGGTGTCCGGATATTCTTCCTTAAGGCGTCTGACAATCTCTGCGGCACGCATTTTCCGCGCCCGCAGGCTCTCGGAACGCTTTGAAAGGCCGGCACAGTCGGGCTTCCGCCCGGGTGCCGACCCGGTTGCATTTGCCTTATTCACGGCAGCGCTCATGCGAGCACTTCCGGTGCGGCGGTGAAGGAGAACTTCATTCCCTTCGCGTTCTCGATGTAGAGAACCTCGAAGATGCCGTCACCTACATGATACATCATCGAAAGGCCCGGATTGTCCGCAAGCATCGCTGCTCTCGCCTCGTCGCGGTCGTCGCGAACCAGCTCGCCCGAGATGCGGAGCCAAGCGCCGTCCGGATACATTGCGCTGATCTCCGTCTTCGGATTCGCAAGCATCTGCGCATAGCAGGGCTTCGTGTTGTTGGTGCAGATATAAGTCTTCCCCTCGAACTCCGCAACCGCGCCGAAGGGGCGCACACGGGGCTGGTCGCCCTCAACCGTTGCGATGAAAAATGTACCGACTTTCTTGAGTTCTTCCGTAATCTTGTTCATATCCGTTCTCCTTTTAAATAATCCAGAACCACGCTTCGTCCTGCTCGAGCTCGGTCTTCGTGATGGCGCCCGGAGTCTTGCTGTCGATGCCCTTGATGGTCATCTCCTGGTTCTTGATGCTCACCCGCGTGCCCGGAGCAATCGGCTTCGTGATGAAGGCGTTACTGCCGATGACGGAGCCCTTGCCGATGACGGTCTCGCCGCCCAGGATGGACGCACCTGCGTAGATGACCACATCATCCTCGATCGTGGGATGACGGCGCTTGCCGCGAAGCTTCTGGCCGCCCTTGGTCGAGAGTGCGCCGAGGGTCACGCCCTGGTAGATCTTCACGTTGTCGCCGATCAGCGTCGTCTCGCCGATGACAATGCCGGTGCCGTGATCGATGAAGAAGTTGCGCCCGATGGTCGCGCCGGGATGAATGTCGATGCCGGTCTGCCAGTGCGCATGCTCCGTCATGATACGCGGGATCAGCGGAATCTCCAGCTTGAACAGCTCGTGCGCGATGCGGTACACCGAGATGGCGTATGCGCCGGGATAGCACAGAATGATCTCCTCGCGGAATTTGGCGGCCGGGTCCCCGTCGTAAAATGCCTCCAGATCACCCTCCGCGTACTCGCGGATCGACGGAAGCTTGCGGAAGAATGACACCGTAAGCTTCTGCGCCTCGCTCTCCACATCCGGGTCCTCCGGGGATTTGCCCGCAAACCGCTCCGAATACGGAAGCGCCCGCGCAATCTGCTTGTTCAAACAGAAAACCGCATCCTCGATCTGTACGGAGTAGTCATTTTCCAAATTGTAAAACTTGCGCGAACCGTCGCGGAAATAGCCCGGATAAATGATCCGGATCAGCTTCTGAAGCACATCGATGATCAAATCCTTCTGCGGCTGACGGAAGAGGTCCAGCTTGTCAATGGACCGGTTCTCCTTGTAGTCCGCAAGGATGTTGCCGACGATGGCGCCGATTTCCCTGTCGATGATGTTGTTCTGCATCTGCGCTTCCTTTCCCTTATGCGGTGATACCGTTATCCTTTCCTTATCGGAAACAGCCGAAAAACGGCCGATTACACTGTCACGTGTTTACTTCGACATTTTACCACAACGCCGGACGGATTTGAAGTCATAGCCGTAAAATACTTTCACCTTACGCGCCGAATCCCCCGTTCCGCATCGCCTCCACAAGATTCCGCCCGTACTCCTCGGTTCCGAGGCAGTTCGGATGCAGGTTGTCGATGTAATACTCGCTGCGGTGCGGCACAAGCGTCAGGCCGTCGATAATCCGCACATTCGGGTATTTGCCGGCAATGCGCTTCACTTCCTCACAGAAATGTAGGAAGACGTCGTACTCCTCGGGATGATCCCCGCGCCAGATCGGCGAGATGACGAGCACCGGAATCTCCGTTCCGTAGATCCCCATGAGGGTCTCGTAGTACTCCTCCACCATCGTCATGTCCTTCGTCCCGTACTGGTTCGTTCCGAGGGCCACGATAAGCATCTCCGGCTGGTATCCATCCATCTTCATCAGCGACTTCTTGTCGTAAATGTAACCGCCGATTCCCTGGTTGATGATATCATAATTTAGGAGCCGGTTGGCAACGCTTACGTACGTATGCGCCGACCGAAGCGGCCCGTACCCCTGCGTGATGGAATCGCCGAGCCACAGAACCTTCTTCCCCTTCTTAACCGGCGCAACGTCGCCGTTCACCGTAAAATTCTTCACCAAAATCGTGGCGTCCGCCGGTAGATAAATCACCACCTGCTTCGCCCCCGCAGGCATCGTCCATCGGATGCTCCCCGCCTCCGCCAGATCATGCACATACGCAATCTCTACGGCAAGTCCGTCAATCCACAGCTCAAACGAATCCTCCGACCCTCTCCACGCAAACTTGAAATCGAACGACACCTCCGTCGCCGTCGTCGCAAACTCTATCGTCTTGGCCGTCGTCGCCATGCACCGGTCATACCAGAAGTCAAACGCCCCTTTAAAATACTCCATCTGCTGTTTACTGTACTGAAACGCCTGCAGATACCCATCCGGCGTCTCCTCAAAAAACAACGCCCCGCAGTAGTATTGTTTAAGCTCATCGTTCGTCATAGTCCCAAATCTCCTGTATACTCATTTCCAGCGCTTGTAAAGCCTATCAAAAGCCGCCTTCTCAAGCAAGAATTATACCACACAACCACACCCCTTGTCACCCACAATCCATCAAGGAAGCTCCGATATTCGGGGCTTCCTTTTTTGTGCCAACAGGAAGGTGCAATGCAAGGTAATCGTCGTGCGGTTCCAGGCGACTAAGCGACCGCTTTACCTACACAGTCAGGAGCGCTTTTGCGGGGCTTGCACGCCACCTTTAAAAAGAAGAACATGGTAGGTGGCGTGCGTCGAACAGTCCTCAAAGCGCTCCGTGTAGTCTTGCGGTCGCTAAGTCGCCTTCGCAAGGGCTGACGCCCTTGCGAATACCACATGCACTCCGATTATCCTTGTATTGCACCTTCCTTCTTCGAACAGAGAGAAGGAAGCTCCGGTATCCGGGGCTTCCTGTAGATTGCCTTCCCGCGGCAAGGCAAAGTGACCGAAGCACCCTGCGGGAGAATTGTGACTCCCGAAGCCGAATGGCTTCGGGAGGGCTATCTTAGCGTGTGGGAGTGAGCGAAGGGCGCTTCGAGGACTGTCCGCCGCGCGCCGCTTTCCTATAACTTTTGATATAGAGCGGCGCGCAAGCCCCGCAGAAGCGCCCTCGAATTAGCGAACGAAGCACATGCTTAGATTCCCTGCACCTTCTCCTGCAGGTTGCTTTCGGTCACTTAAGCCTTGCCTGGTAAGGGCACAAAAAAGGAAGCCCCGAATATCGGAGCTTCCTTGATTGTCTGTTGTGGGAGGCGATTAGCAAACGCCCTGAGCGAGCATAGCGTCAACAACCTTCTCGAAGCCGGCAATGTTAGCACCGGCAACGTAGTTGCCCTCCATGCCGTACTTCTTGGCAGCATTGTCAGCATTGTGGAAAATGTTAACCATGATGCTCTTAAGCTTAGCGTCAACTTCCTCGAAGCTCCAGGAAAGTCTCTCGGAGTTCTGGCTCATCTCGAGTGCGGAAGTAGCAACGCCGCCGGCGTTGGAAGCCTTGCCGGGTGCGAACAGAACGCCGTTCGCCTGGAAGTACTTCGTAGCCTCAATCGTGGTAGGCATGTTAGCGCCCTCAGCTACAGCGATAACGCCGTTAGCAACAAGGGTCTTAGCATCGTCGATGTTAAGCTCGTTCTGCGTAGCGCAAGGAAGAGCGATATCAACCTTGATGGACCACTGGTTCGTACCCTCAGCAGCCTTGTCATGGTACTGAGCGCTCTTGCGAGCTGCAGCGTACTCGGTCAGGCGGGCTCTCTTAACTTCCTTAACCTCGCGGAGAAGTTCTACATCGATACCCTCGGGATCATAGATCCAACCGGTGGAATCGGAGCAGGTAACAACCTTAGCGCCGAGCTGCTGTGCCTTCTGGATAGCGTAGATAGCTACGTTGCCGGCACCGGATACAGCAACCGTCTTGCCTGCGATGTCGATGCCGTTGGACTTGAGCATCTCATCGGTGAAGTAAAGAAGACCGTAACCGGTAGCTTCCGTTCTTGCAAGGGAGCCGCCGTAGGAAAGACCCTTACCGGTCAGAACGCCCTCATAGAGGCCGCGAATTCTCTTGTACTGTCCGAACATGAAACCGATCTCACGTGCGCCGGTTCCGATGTCGCCTGCCGGTACGTCGGTGTCAGCGCCGATGTACTTGCAGAGCTCGGTCATGAAGCTCTGGCAGAATGCCATGATCTCACGATCGCTCTTGCCCTTCGGGTCGAAGTCGGAACCACCCTTGCCGCCGCCGATCGGAAGGCTGGTCAGGGAGTTCTTAAAGATCTGCTCGAAACCGAGGAACTTGATGATACCGATATTTACGGAAGGATGAAGACGGATACCGCCCTTGAACGGTCCGATTGCGGAGTTGAACTGTACACGGTAACCGGTGTTCACACGAACCTGGCCCTTGTCATCAACCCACGGAACACGGAACTTGAACTGACGCTCAGGCTCGGTGATACGCTCCAGAATAGCCTCTCTCTTGTACTTCTCTTCATTGGCCTCGATTACGGGCTTCAGGGATTCGAAAACCTCGGTAACGGCCTGAATGAACTCGGGCTCGCTTGCATTTTTCTTCTTTACGAGCTCCAATACTTCATCAACATAAGACATAGATATTATCCTCCTAAGTGATAATTGTAACTTGCCCGCGCAACACCGTGTTCGCGTGGCTGTCCGGTCTCTCTTCGCCGCGTTAAAGCGTCAAACCGAACTCACGGCTTTGATTATACTCAAAACAATTCACGATTGCAATAGGAAAACGCAAATTTTGTTCTTTTGTATACACAAAAACAAAATCTGCGTTTTATATCCTGTCTTATCCGTTTTTCAACTTACATTTTATCGGTTTTCCCACCTGCGGTTTTTCTTCTCGAATTCCGCCGCAGTGACAACCCGCGAGAGCATTTCCTGATGACCGAAATACCATTTTCCGAAGGCGCCGGCCCCGCAAAGAACCAGCCCGCCCAGCACCAGCCACAGCCCGAAGCTCATCAGTCTGCTGTAGTCCTTCGGCTCCTCCGGCTCGAGGTAGACGTCCATAAACATCTTGTCGTAATCCTGCTGCCCCGAGGTGTCCATCGCCTTCAGCGAGTCGACCAGGATCTTCAGAGAGTCCTTCACGCCGTCACTCAACGGATGAATCCGCCCGCGGACACGAAGCGGCTCGCTCGAATTGGCACCCACCAGCTTCTCATACGTCGGAAAATCCTCTTCCTCCACCCGCACCAGCACAAACCGTTGCGGATTCGAGCTCACGTATACTGCGTAGTAACGGTAATCGTTGGAGTCGGTGTCCGTGACATCGATAAGATGCGACAGTGCCCGGGTGGTCTCCAGCTTGCAATACCGCTCATCGTACAGAAATGCGTTTCCGGGATTTCCCAAATCTACAGGTGTAGAATCATAGGCATCGGAGAGGCGATTTGCGCGCAGGCTGATAAAGATGCCCACGAACATCGTCATCCCCGAGACAACTGCCAGAATCAGGCAGAGTCTCATCAGCTTTCTGAGCTTTTTACGCTTCATGACTCGCCCTCCACACCATCGGTCATTACAGTATCATTCGCTTTGCAGGCTTATTTGTCGTCCTCAATACGGTCGCTGCCGGTAAGGTTCGTCTGGAAGTTGTACTCGGAAACCTTCTGATCCTCCTCGGCCAGCATCTTCGAGAGCTCATCCTGCTCTCCGAAGCTGTTGTAACCCGCAGCCGCACCGACATTGCTGTTCGCTACGCCGCCGGTGGAAAGGTCCGTAGCGCCGGTATTCAATCCGTTTGCACCGTAACCGTAAGGGTTCGTACCGTTGACGGTCGCACCGTAAAGTCCGTTTGCGCCCATTTTCTGCGCATAGTAATTATCGTCATTCTTCTCCTTGCGGGATGCCAGAACGGTGCATACAACCGTAACCACGCCTACAAGAAGCATCAAAAGACCGATGATCAGCATGATGTTACCCTGCTTCGTCGTCTTCAGCTCGATGTAGTAGTTCGGGCAGTAATCCGCAATTTTGAAGGTTGCGCCTTCCTTATCCAGCTGCTTCTGCCATTCCTTCTCAAACTGCTGCTTATACTTGGCAATGTCACCCTCGCAGGACTTCAGCTGTCCCTGGAATGTCAGCTCGTACTCGAGGTTGCTGCCCTTCAACTTCTCATAATTGGAAAATTCCGAAGCCGGAACCTTGATGCCGATATAGCCGCCGTCCGGATAATTGTAGGACGTAAACCAGCAATAGTACCAGCGGAAATTCTCGGTAGACTTTCCGTTCTTCTCGCTGGTCTCGTTGCAGTACCAGTCGACAACTTCATCCGTTGTTCCCTTGATCCAGGCATTTGCCTCAAACTTGTTAAAGGTTGTGATATCCTTGGCGTTCTGCAGCTTTGAACGTGTGTTAAATCCCATCGCGGTAAGTGCGACGCCCAGGATCAGTGCGGCTGCCGTGGCAAGAAGGACTCGAATCTTCGTAAGCATAGGTTTTCCCTCATCTCTTTCATAGTAATAAAGCGAACAAACAGCGTATTCATTGTATCATGTCGGCGGATGAATTGCAACAGCCGCTGCCCCCGTCATCGTTTAATTATTTCTTGGTAAATCATATTGACTTTTCCGTAAGAACATGTTATTCTTTTCCTATGCCCTTCGCGGCAAATACTATACTATTGGGGGTTCTACATGAAAAAGAACAACAAATCCACTCTGCGTCGGATAATAGCCACCCTCGGCTTGGTTCTGATGCTCTCCCCCAGCCTCACCGGCCTGACACAGCCGGCCCGGGCGTTGCCTTCCATTGTAAACGCTGCGGCTTCTATCGGCTTAAGCAGCAACGATTTGTACTTCAACCATTTTTCTACTTCAACCACAGTTACAGTCTCCGGTGTATCTTCTTACACCGCGACTCCCAGAGCCAGCTGGATTCACACCAGCATTTCCGGCAACAAGCTCACTATTTACGTCGACTATCTGGACAGTACCTCAACACGCACCAGTTCCATCAGCATAACCTCCGGTTCGCTGTTTCGTACCATTTCAGTTACGCAGTATCCACGAGTTGAAGTTTTTGAAGACTACTCACGCACAAGGCTGGTCAACACAATAACGGTTCGCGGTGTACAAACCAAGATCAACCCGGTCTCAACTACCGTTTATGTTCGTTCCACCGGTAAGACATTGACCGCAACCCCGAACAACCCCTGGCTCCGCACAGAAGTCAGCGGAAACAAGGTGACAATCTTTGCCAATCCTAACACAAGTCTCTCAGAGCGACGCGGTTCTGTCACGTTCTCGAATGGTTATGAGACAAAACAAGTAACTATAATCCAGCAGAAGATTGTCCCGGACAAGATAACTACATACCCTTACATGGGGCCGACCGTCTTCTCACTGACAAACAGCTTGAAAAGCGCCTACAAAAAAATCGAGTTTGACTCCAACTGGTCTAAAAAAACAATTGCCGACCAAGGGGCTCTGATAAAAACCCTCGGAGAAGAAATAAGAAAGTACCTTGGGTTATCCGATTCGCAAAAGGTTACTGTCTATTACACGTCCGACTATTCCTTTGACAAAGATGAATTCGGTTACATAGAGTATGACGATAAAACCGGAAAGCCTCTTGCAATTTATCTCAACCCTGCAAAATGCAAAACCGATGCAGAAAACCTAGTTACCACTCTCTTCCACGAATATCGCCATGTTTGGCAGGCACGTATCAGCAAATACGACGGAACCATGTTCCAATACCTTGTAGAATACAATCGCAGAGCAGGGGTTTATATCCAATACGACCCTGATCACCCTGACAATTACGAAAACCAGTTTATAGAGAAAGACGCAGAAACCTATGCACAAAAACTGCGCAGCGCTCTCTACAACGCTTGCAAGTAAGGCAATTAGATTGCAACCGACAAAAAAGGAGGAGGCTTCGGAAGCCTCCTCCTTTTGATTTATTTCTTACTTGTGGAAGAACACACCCTCGTCATCGAGATCGGAAAGATCGTCGAACTGGTTCATCTGGTTCTTCTTGCGGATCTGATCGAGCCGCTCCTGGAGCATCTTGCGACGCGCCTCGAGTCTTGCTCTCTCATCTTCCACCGAATCCTGTACCGCCTCGGCAACCTTCTCGGCTGCCTCTGCAACAGGCGTTGCCTCCGGAACTGCTTCCTCTGCTGCCGGTGCTTCCTCGGGAAGCTCGGGCTCCGCAAAATCCAGTTCCGTCATCGGAAGGTCCGGTTCCGCGAACATGCCGTCCGCTTCCTCGGCCGCCGGCTCATCCTCGGGGATGGCCATCTGCGGTACTTCCGCTCCGTGGAATACGCTGTTGTCATCTTCTCCGACGCTGAAATCATCTTCGTCTTCGAAGAAGAACTGCTTCTTTCTGTCATTTTTCGCTGTGCGCAAAGAGGAGAGATACTTGCTTCGATACGAACCGTTGTACATATCCTCTGCTGCGTCATCCTCCGGTACCGGCTCGTCGTTGGAGTAATCCGGAACTCCGGTGAATGTCGGAAGCTCAGTTACGATCGGCTCCTCAACCGCTTCTTCCTCCGGCGCCGCCTCAACCATCGGCGGAATGTTCACAGCGGGCATCTCGTCGCCGGCGTTCTCATCGATCAGCACATCCGTGCCGTAGATGGACGGCCGGTATGCGGGACGTCTCTGCTCGGCTTCTGCCGCGGTCTCCGTTACCGCTTCGGCAACAGGTTCCGCAACCGTCTCTGCAACAGTCTCTGCAGCTTCCGCAACGGCTTCGGCAACCGGTTCATTTTCCGCAAATGCTTCTGCAGGCTCCTCGTTTGCTTCGACCGTCTCGCTCGCTTCGCCCGGGGTCTCCCATGCGGATGTCGCGCCCCAGATCGATCCGGACGTCGCCGCGGGCTCCTCGTGACTTTTCGATGCGGGCTCGTCGTACGTGGTAACGTTGCCGTAACTCCCGGTAATCGGAGCATCCTCCTCGCTGTTTGCCAGCGAGCCGTAGCCGAACTGGCTGAACAGCGGCTTCACGGTATTCCAGGAATCGCCCTCCGACGACTGGACAAATGCGTTCGTGAGATCATCCTCTTCCTCAACCTGCTCGGTCTTGGCAAATGCATCCGTCATCGCCGCGGTCTCCGTCGTATAACTCGGCGTCGACTCCATTCCGGTCATCACGTAATTCGGCATCTTCTCCGCTTCCTCGACAACCTCATCGACTGTCTCCTCCGCGGCCTGCGCCGTCTCTTCTATTGTCTCCTCCGCAGCCTCGGAAAATTCTTCCTCAGCCCCGGTGAATTCCTCTGCAACTTCCTCTGCAGTCTCGGTTGCTTCCTCTACGGCTTCAGTCGCTTCCTCTACAGCTTCCTCCGCAGTCTCGGTTGCTTCCTCTACGGCTTCCTCAACGACCTCAGCCGTTGCTTCCGTTGCTTCCTCGGCAACCTCTTCAACCGCTTCCTTTACTTCCTCAACCGGCGTCTGCTTTGCGGGCTTTCTGCCGAACATCGAGTTGATCAGGAATTCGTTGTAGTTGCCGGTGCGCGGTGCCTCGGTCTCTGTCGCGGTCTTCACAGGCTCTGCGGGAGCGGGCTCAGCTGCGGGAGCTTCCTTCTTCTCTTCCGGCTCTTCCTTGCGGTTCTTGGACCATTTGCCGGAGAAGAGGGACGAGAGGATTGCCGCGTTCGCGGATGCTCCGCCGGTGCTTGCCGGCTTGGGCTCTTCTATCGTCTCGGCCGCCGCCTCACCCGAGTCTGCGGTCTCCGTCGGCTCTTCGGTGAAGGTCGAGCCTCCGGCTGCTGCCGTGGGCTCCGTCTCGTAAGGAAGTTCGTCCTTGCGCATCAGCGATGCGGGATCCGGCAGAACCGGCGCTTCCTTCTCAACGTTCTCGGTCTCATCGCCGGTGTAGTATGCCGGCTCACCTGCTGCAAATGCGGACTCCTCATATTCCTTCTCATCGTCGGCAAATACAGGTCCTTCATATGCAGGCGCTTCTTCCGTCACGGTCTCGTACGCAGGCTCTTCGTAAGCAGGAGTCTCGTACGCGGGCTCCTCGTAAGCAGGTGTCTCGTATGCGGGCTCTTCGTAAGCAGGTGTCTCGTATGCGGGCTCTTCATATGCGGGAGTTTCCTCTGCGGTTTCTTCTGCCGCAGGCTCCTCATATGCGGTAGCTTCCTCTACGACTTCTTCTGCAGACTCCTCGTATGCGGGTGCTTCCTCTGCAGGTGCTTCGTAAACCGGAGCTTCGTATGCGGGTGCTTCCACTGCAGGAGTTTCCTCTTCAGGCGTTTCCTCCGCAGGTGCTTCGTAGGCCGGTGCCTCCGCTGCGCGCTCCGTGAAGAGCGGCTCCTCCGCCGCGGTGAGCGACGGGGTTGCGGCCTGGCGTACGCCAAGGGCCTTGACGCTGTTGGTCAACTCTGCCGTTGTCTCAAGGAGATGTCCGTACATCTCCGTCATGCGCACGTAATTCTGCGCGAGGGCGGCGATGTTCTTCTCGTCCTCCTCAAGGCGGTTCGCAACGTACTCTTCCCAGTTGCTCTCCTCGCGTGTCACCTTGCGCTCGTTGAGAACGGTCTTGGTGTAATATTCCTTATAGAACAGCCGCGTGCCTGCCATCAGGAATCCGAGCAATCCGAAGCCGAAGATCATGATGCATGTCTGCTCGTTCTTCAGCGCTTCGATCTCGACAACCTTGAAGGTGGTCAGGACACCGACGGCAACCGCCGCAAGGGAGATGATCATTCCGATGACGGCAAATGCACTCACGCGACGGCGCTGCATCAACTGCTGGTCGCGGTCCGTGATAACCTCTTCCTTCAGAACCTTCTGAAGCCGGTTTCCGGTAACCGGTGTCACCGGTACGGTCAGCTCCGGCTCCTCCGCGGCAATCTTCTCTGCTGCGGAACGGATGCGGGCTGCCGCTTCGTGCTTGCGGTTCTTCTCGGTAAATTCGGTCTTCGCTTCGGCCTCCTTCACCGGCTCCTCCGCAACCTCAGGCTCGGTCTCCGCTGCGGTGCCTCCGAAGAAGTCTTCAAACTTCGACGAGGTCTCCCCGGCAACTTCCTCTGCGGTCTCACCGGCGAGTTCCTGTGCAAGTTCGGCCGCCGCGGCCGCTGCCGCTACGGAACCGGCGGCTTCCTCTGCCTCAGCGGCAAATACATCGCCTGCCTCCTCCACGGTCTCTGCGGCCTCAGCCGCCGCATCAAATGCAGCAGGCTCAACCGCCTCGACAGTCTCGACAGCCTCGGCAACCTCTTCGGCAACCTCCTCGGGCTCCTCCGGCTTCGTCTCCCGATAGGTAGGGCGAACCGGTGTCGAATAATCCGGCTCCGGCGAATCGTCAAACGGTTCGTCGAAAAGTTCACTCTTATGGTTAGCCAGTCCTCTCTCCGCAAGAAGCTGTGCCAATGTCTTCTCCTCCGCAGGAGTCTCATCCTCGACAGGAGCGGCATACTGAACAATCTCGACGCCGTCCTCCGCGGATATCGAAGCCGAAGTTGCGGGCACCTCGGTTTCGGAGAGAGGTGCCTCAGGACGGGTGGACTCGAATTCGTCGAGAAGATTCATCTCCTCCTCGAATGTCGGCTCCGTCTCAGTGAGCTCAGCTATTTTGCGATTCCCCTCTTCGATAGACTCTGCGGCCTCTGGAAAAACCTCCAAAGCTGCAGCCTCCGCCGTTTCCGAAACGAGAGCATCGACTTCTGACAACTCACCGTCGACCTTCTCCTCAGCGGTTTTTTTCTCCCCATCCGGTGCCGGAGCTCGTAACAAAGCCCAGTTGACCGTATTGCCGTCGGACTTGGCAGCCTTCGCAGCCTCCGCCTTGGCGGCCTTCTTTTCCTCGGCCTTCTCTGCCTTGGTCAGCTTGCGGTCGGGATCCTTCTTCTCGGAATCCTCGGCCTTCGCCTCCCTGCCGTCGCCTTCCTTCGCGCCCTCGGCATCCTTCTGCTCAACCTCGGCCCGGAACATATTTTCCAGCGAAAGACCGAGCAGCGTTATGGAGAGGAAAAATCCTGCCAGCCGAACCAGCTCGGACACAGCCAGGCATTTCTTCTCACCGAAGACTTCGCGATTTATATAGAACGGTTCCATCTTCATCACTGTCAGGACCGCGATTCCCGCCAGGGCGATCAAGCCGATCACGATCAGCGGTTCCTTTGCCTGCAGCGTGTTGGTGGCCACCAGCACGAACAGCCACGCCATGACGATGGTTGTCACCACGATGATCCAGCCTTCCAGCGAGATCGATCCGTTGAGGATCTTCGGGAACTGCCCGACGACGGTTCCGATCGCGTACAGCACCACCGGGAGCGACATCAGCTGCAGGCTCTTCTTCGCGACTGTAAGCACGAACAGGAAGAACAGCGCCATGCCGGCCAGGCGGATGCCCCAACCGACCTTAACCAGGGTGTCCGTAACGGAAATCTCACTCAGAATCTCGTAGTCGTACAAGGACGTCGTCAGCCACAGATTCACGACAAATGCCGCTACGGTGACCGCCGCAACCAGCGCCGACAATATCGGCAACGTCCAGCCGGACGAAACTCGAAGCCGTTTTCTAATCATACTTCTTCTACCTCCTCTGCCTATCTATGCGCACGTCTGCGCTTGTGCACGCGCACGCGCATGTCCCGTCGGTATCAGGATTATAAGATATTTTAACACACCATCGTGCGGAATGCACTCATTATTTGCATTTTCGGCGCTTTTTTTGTACAAATTTCCGATATTTTGTCATCTTTTCCCGAAAACCCCGCCTCGCGCGCCCGCGCGCGCAGAAAAAACGGCCCCGACTGCCCCGAAAAGCGGGGCGGCCGAGGCCGTTAAAAGTCCGTTCTACTGTTGTCTCATAATCAATCCTGGTAATCAAATCCCATCTTGATCGCCTTGGCGTTAAGCTCCTTGAGATCCTGATGACGGGCGCTGACGATCTTGTCGATGATCTTGTCGATATTTTCCGTCGAGATGATGCCGGTCTCCTTGATCATCTTGCCGACAAGGATCATGTTCGCAAGGGTGGGCATACCGTTGTCCGCAGCGAGCTTGGTCGCCGGAACGCCGTACGCCTGCACGTCCGTTCTTGCGATCGGACGGCTGATGAGCGTGGAGTCATAGAAGATCTTGCCTCCCGGAACCACTGCCGGCTCGTATTTGTCGAGGGACGGAAGGTTCATGACCACGAGGATGTCGGGGTTCGTAACGATCGGGGAACCGATGATCTCGTCACTGAACACGACGCTGCAGCTCGCGGTACCTCCGCGCATCTCGGGGCCGTAGGAAGGAAGCCAGCTGACCTGCTTATCGGAGATCAAGCCGTCGTAAGCGCAGAATTTGCCGGAGAACAGAATGCCCTGTCCGCCGAAGCCTGCAAAAAGCATACCGGTCTGTGCCATATTACTTGCCCTCCTTATCTGCGTATTTGTCCTTGTACACGCCCAGCGGGTAGTAAGGAAGCATGTTCTCCTCAAGCCACTCCATCGCCTTCTCGGGCGTCTTGCCCCAGTTCGTCGGGCAGGTGGAAACAACCTCGATCAACGAGAAGCCCTTGCCCTCAACCTGGTTCTGGAATGCCTTCTTGATGGCCTTCTTAGCAGCCTTGACGTTCTTTACGTTGTTCACCGCAACACGCTCCAGATAGGACGGACCCTCAAGCTGCGAGAGCATCTCGCAGATGCGAACCGGATAACCTACCGTGTTGACGTCACGGCCGTAAGGCGAGGTCTGGGTCACCTGTCCCGGGAGGGAGGTCGGTGCCATCTGGCCGCCGGTCATGCCGTAGATCGCGTTGTTGATGAAAATGATGGTGATGTTCTCGTTGCGCGCTGCCGAATGAACGGTCTCCGCGGTACCGATGGAGGCAAGGTCGCCGTCGCCCTGGTACGTGAAGACGATCTTGGAAGGATCGCTTCTCTTCACGCCCGTAGCAACCGCCGGAGCACGTCCGTGAGCGGCCTGAACCATATCACACTCAAAATAGTTGTAGGTAAATACGGAGCAGCCTACGCTGGCCACACCGATGGTCTTTCCTTCAATGCCGAGCTCGTCGATGGCTTCCGCCACGAGACGATGCACGATACCGTGCGTGCAGCCGGGGCAATAATGAAGCGGTACGTCGCACAGCGACTTCGGTTTCTGGAATACGATCTCACCCATTACTGCTCACCTCCTAACTTATTTGCCGCAAGAATCTGCTCAAGCACCTGCTCGGGAGTCGGGATGCAGCCGCCGACGCGGTTCGCCATGAGGATCGGTCTCTTGCAGCGCGTTGCAAGCTCTACGTCCTCAACCATCTGGCCCATGTTGAGCTCGACGGTTACGAAGGACTTCACCTTGTCCGCAGCAGCGAGAAGAGGCTTCTTCGGGAACGGCCACAGCGTGATCGGACGGATCATGCCGACCTTGACGCCCTGTGCGCGAGCCGCCTTGATGGCGTTTCTGGACACGCGGGATGCGATACCGAATGCGACAACGCAAACATCGGCGTCGTCCATCATGTACTCTTCCCACATGGGCTCATTTTCCTCGATGGTCTCGTATCTCTTGTAGCGCTCGAGATTCCACTGCTCCAGCTCCTCCGGAAGCAGCGAAAGGGAGTTGATGATGTTGTGCTTTCTCTTGCAGTCCGTACCGGTGAGAGCCCACGACTTGTCGTGATCCTCAACCGTGATGCCCTCGATGGAAACAGGCTCCATCATCTGGCCGAGGGTACCGTCGGCAAGGAGCATCGCCGGAACGCGATACTTCTCAGCTACATTAAATGCATGCGCCGTAAGGCTTACCATCTCCTGTACGCTGGCCGGAGCAACAACGAAGAGGTGATAGTCTCCGTGTCCGCCGCCGCGGGTTGCCTGGAAATAGTCGGACTGGGACGGCTGGATACCGCCGAGGCCCGGGCCGCCGCGCTCCACGTTTACGATGAGCGCCGGAAGGTCGCAACCTGCCATGTAGCTGATGCCCTCTTCCTTAAGGGAAATTCCGGGGCTTGAGGAACTCGTCATTACTCTCTTACCGGTGGAAGCGACGCCGATGCACATGTTGATGGCTGCAATCTCGCTCTCCGCCTGAAGGAATGTTCCGCCGATTTTGGGCATACGCTTTGCCATGTACGCCGCCACCTCGGTCTGGGGTGTGATCGGATATCCGAAGTAGAATTTGCAGCCCGCCATGATCGCAGCTTCCGCAATGGCTTCGTTACCCTTCATCAAAACCTTGTCTGCCATGTCCTTAACCCCTTTCTACCGTAATCACGCAATCCGGGCACATCGTTGCGCAAAATGCACATGCGATGCATTGGGACTGGTCGACCATCTCTGCCGGATGATGACCCTTCGCGTTGATGACCGTCTCGGACATCCGAAGAATCTTCTTCGGGCAGGCGGCAACGCAGAGTCCGCAACCCTTGCAGAGATCCGTGTTGAATGTTACCTTGTTCATACCAAAACCTCCCATGCTTAGTCGTTCCAAAGCCGTTTGTCCTGCAGATGCAGAGGCACCACATCCGGCAGAACCGCTGCCACCTCCCCGGCAATCTCCGCTTTCACGGTGGTCATCCGGATCGGCAGTCCTGTCGCCGCGGCAATCTCCTTTGCGTACGCATCGGAAGCGATTACGTCCCCGGGCGTTGTCTCACGCCCCAGGTTCGAGTTGTTCACGATGCCCGTAAACGGCAACCCGCCTGCGACCTCTATCTCACGCATGACCTCCAGAGTACTTTCCGTGTCCGGGGTCAGCGGACGATACTTGTTGATGACGAGGAGCATGTCGAAATTGTTCTCCTCTAAAATGAACGGGGTATATCTCCCCAGAGCCAATGCTCCGCGGTCATCCCCGCCGATGTCCACGATCGCGTGCCGCGATTTGACATCCACGATGGAATACAGCTCCTGCGGCAATGCAGGCACATCCACGTTTGAGTTGGCATACTCCGAGCTGATCAGCGGAATCCCCGCCGCCCGAAGCTCCTCCTCGCTGTCCTTCGTCCGGTAGTACGGATTGACGATGTCCAAGTCCGCGATCACAACATCCTCGCCTTCCTTTTTGAGCATCATCGCCAGATTCACGGCGATATTCGTCTTCCCGCTACCGTAGTGCCCGGCCATAAGCGTTAAGCGTTTAAACTTCATCATGCCACCTTAACCTACTAAATATACTCTTTCCCAACGGAAAATGCAAGTGACAAAAGAACCGGTCACTGACGTTCCATCAGAGCTTGTTCCTTTGAATCTTACCGCTGATGGTCTTCGGAAGCTCATCCATGAAGACGACGATACGGGGATACTTGTAAGGCGCGGTGTGCGTCTTGACATAGTCCTGAATCTCCTTTTTGAGCTCCTCGGTGCCCACCGTTCCCTTGGTAAGAACGATGCTGGCCTTGACGACCTGGCCGCGAACCGGATCCGGAGCAGCGCTTACGCCGCACTCCAGAACGTACGGAAGCTCCATGATGACGCTCTCGATCTCGAAGGGTCCGATGCGGTAGCCGGAGGATTTGATGACGTCGTCCTTGCGGCCGACATACCAGTAGAAACCGTCCTCATCCTTCCAAGCAACGTCGCCGGTGTGGTAGATGCCGTCGTGCCATGCCTCTTTCGTGAGTTCCTCCCCGCGGTAGTAACCGAGGTACAATCCGCACGGAACGTTGGGCTCGGTGTAGATGCAGATCTCGCCGTTCTCACCGATCGGCACGGGCTTGTCGTCATCGCCGAGGATGTCGACATGGTACTGCGGCGTAGGCTTGCCCATGGAACCAAGCTTGTGCTCCTCGCCGTAAAGGTTGCCGATGACGAGCGTCGTCTCGGTCTGGCCGAAGCCTTCCATGACGCGAAGGCCGGTATTTTCCTTGAATACTTTATAAACTTCAGGGTTGAGCGCTTCACCTGCGGTGGTCGCATGGACAATCGAGGAGAGGTCGTATTTGCTGATGTCCTCCTTGATCAGCATGCGGTACATGGTGGGCGGTGCGCAAAATGTCGTGATATGATACTTCGCGAACATCGGAAGGATGTCCTCCGCGTGGAAGCGGTCGAAGTCATACACGAAGATCGGAGCCTCGCACAGCCACTGGCCGTAGAGCTTGCCCCACAGAGCCTTGCCCCAGCCGGTGTCGGAGATGGTCAGGTGCAGACCGTCCGGGTCAACCTGGTGCCAATACTTGGCGGTCACATAATGACCGAGCGCATACAGGTAGCTGTGGCTTGCGATCTTCGGGTAGCCGGTGGTGCCGGACGTAAAGAACATGACCATTGGATCCTGTCCCTGTGCGCTGTCCTCCGTGCGATCGAAGTGCGAGCTGAAGAGCGTGTACTCCTCGTCAAAGTTTCTCCAGCCTTCGCGGGTTCCATTGACCGCAATCTTGATCTCCACGGTCGGGCTCGTCTGCGCTGCGATGTCCGCCTGCTCCGCCGTGTTTCCGGTCATGGTGCAGAGGATGGCCTTGACGCCGGCCGACTGGAAGCGGTATTCAAAGTCATGCGCGAGAAGCTGGTTCGTCGCGGGGATCGCAATCGCACCGAGCTTGTGAAGCGCAAGCATCGAGATCCAGAACTGATAGTGGCGGCGAAGAACGAGCATGACGCGGTCGCCCTTCTTGATGCCTAAGGACTTAAAGTAGTTTGCGCACTGGTTGCTCTTTCTGCGCAGATCCTCGAACGTGAAGCGGCGCTCCACCTTGTTAACGTCGAGGTGGATCATCGCAAGCTTCTCAGGGTTCTTGCGGGCGATGCCGTCAACGATGTCAAATGCAAAATTGAATTTGTCGGTATCGACGAAATCGATGTTCTTAAGACGGCCCTTCTCGTCCTCGTCGCAGCGAACGAATTTGTCGCTGACAAAGCTGCGCTTTGCGGTGTGTCCGGTCACCAGCGTGTCCGTCACTTCCTTCTCCGCGGTGGTCGTATCCGGCAGAACCACGGCGAGGAACGTCACATCCTGCTCGTTGATGGCGATCATGCCGTGAGGCGTCGAGCTCTTGTAGAAAATGCTGTCACCCTCGCGGAGGATCTCCACATGGTCACCGACCTGCACTTTCATGCAGCCCTTGAGCACGAGGTCGAACTCCTGGCCGGAGTGCGTCGTCGTGTGGATCGGTTTCTTCTGCTGCTCCGCCGAATATTCGTAGCGAACCCAGTAGGGCTCGGCGAGCTTGTTCTTAAACATCGGCGCGAGGTTCTTGATCAGGATGCCCTGCTCCTCCGCCGTAACCTGGCCTTTGCCGCTTCTCGTCACCGTGTAGGACGAGAGCTTCGTGGAATGGCCCTCGGTAATCGCCGAAAGCTCCACGCCAAATGCGCGCGTGCATTTGTGGATAAAGGTAAACGGAAGGTCTTCCTTTCCGTCCTCATACAAGAGGTACTGTGCTTCACTGACCTCGGTCTTCTCTGCGGCCTCCGCCACACTCATTCCGGAGATTTCACGGAGTTCGCGGATACGGGCTGCAACTTCCTGCAATTTGGTGTCGACTGCCTCACTCATGAGATTGTCCTCCTGGCTTTCTCGCCTGTGTTGTTCTCTTGCCTGTTGTGATGGATGCAACCTTCGGACGGACTGCTCGATGCAAACGGATTGCGAGTGGTTTGGCGCTTGTGTTCCGGCGCTCGGCTTTTGCATCAAAAAAGACCCGTCTCAAAGTTGCCTTTGAGACGAGCCATTATAACCCGCGGTACCACTCAAATTGCGCTTTCGCGCCACTCAGGGACTCCATCAAGTCCTTTGCTCTCACGCGGCATCACGGAATCCCCTACTTACTTGCCCGCCGTAACCGGCGAAAGTTTCAGGTCATCAGCTCTGAAGGGATGGGTCCATTGATATCTCCGCTGCCGGTTCACACCACCCACCGGCTCTCTGAAAGCATCAACATCGGACTGTCTTCGTCATCGCTTTTACGCTTTATTCTGTTGAATTGTCCGCATTGTAGCGCTTTTTTGCGGCAATGTCAACAATTTTTTTCTTTTTTTTGCGAAAAATGACGTGCGGAGTCGGACGACAACCAACTCCGTTCATCCTCATCACCGAAGTTTCTCAAAGGGTATATGACTGACCCATACATATCCGCGGTACTCAATCAAAACCTTGTCGTGCTTATGAACGACATACATTTCAATCGTAATCTTGTTATCAAAGATTTCCGGCGGAACCGGAACATGCGTAGAGTAAAACAAACTTTCCGTCTTATCTCCCGGCTCTTTATCCTCAATCAACGTTATTGTGCTGTAGAAATCCGTTGTATCATCGGCGGTCCAGTCTTGCGCAACCAACTCCTCCTTCAATGAGCAGAACTCATCCGGGCTCATCTCCAAGCGCGCAACCAGATATGTCCCGTTACTGTTTGATTCACTCTTGAAGGTTTCCGCGATATACTGATTGAACCGATCGGTTACCCTTCGGTATTCCCTCACAGGCAGCCAATACGCCAGCAAGCAATAAATCACGCCGAGAATCAATAATGTTTTTATAATAGCGTTGCTGTTTTTCATACCATAATCCTGTTTCTCTAATAAACATAGACACTATATAAAATCACTACTCCGTTGTCATCACGGGGCATAACCTCGATGCGTTCGTCAACGGCTCGCCTCTTCGGGATCTCAACATACCGTATACAATACCATTCTGCCACAACATTTGTCCATTCCTTCTCGACGAACATCTCTTCTGCATAGCCATATAAACTCGATTTTTGTGGCTCCGGATACTCCTTCAAATACCAGTCGTCAAAATTCAACTTCGGCTTTATTTTATCCCATTCTTCCTCGGACAATTCGATTCTTCCGGCGAAAGACGCTTTACTGTTCTTTTCGCTTGCACGTTTCAACGACTCCTTTGGAAAATAGTCAGTAAATATGTTCCAAAACAATTCCGTATCAACATCGTATCCGGGCCCCGGCGTTACTACTTCTGTTACCGCAACTGTCACGGTAGGTGTTGCCGTTGCCTTTTTTCCATCACTTGGTTCCTTGTTTACAGCTTTAAGGATGATAAGCACCCCCACAGCTAATACGGTAACTCCAAAGATACTTGAGATTCTTTTCCACATACAAACACCCCCACGTGTTGTAAATCCTTCCACCCTTTTATCATACCTGCTCCCACCAACGAAATCAACAACATCTGGACGAACGACATGTTTTTTGGATGAACGACACCAAACGGTTTCGCCGGTCGGGATTTGTTCGTGCTTTCCCTTGACACCTCTGCACTCCCCGAAGGATAATAATCTTGTCATTTTTCGCAGGATGTGAGGGATTCCGGATGCATTTTGCGTATAGTGTTGTGAAGCGATGAATGCTTCGCGGAAAGGAGGGTGCCGATGGACGAGCAACGTTTGCTTATGCTTTTGAAAACCGATGCGGAACAGGGCATGCGGCAGATGATTCACGTCTTCGGTCCCGCCGTGCACAAGATCTGCACCTCCATCCTCGCCGGGCGCCAGTGTGAGGAGATTGAGGAGGCAGAGGCCGATGTCTTCGTAAAGCTTTGGCAACATCGTGAGAAGGTGCAATTGAGCGAAACCTATTCCCTCAAAAGTTACCTCTTCGCCATCGCCAGAAATGTCTGCAGAGACAGGCTTCGAAACGCATTGCCGGAAACGCTCTCGTTGGAGGTTGCCGCCGAAAACGGCCTGGAGCCGGAGTCTTCGGAACGCACGGAGGACAACGCCGCCGGGCAATGGCTTCGGGAAACCGTTCTCTCCGCAATCAACGAGCTTAAGGAACCGACGCGAAGTGTCTTCTACAGCCGTTACTACGAAGGCCGGAGCGTCCGGGACATCGCAACACACCTGCACTTTTCCGAAAAGAAAGTTGAAAACATTCTTCACCGCGGCAAATCGAAGCTTCGCTCGATCCTCGCGGAGAAAGGAGTCACCTCATATGAAGAATTCGAAAAATGACAATTTCACTCTCATCGGCAACGATTCTCCCTTCGGAAATCTGCCGACCGCTGCAGAGGCAGAACACATGGAAGCTGCTGCCCCGGAAGGGGATGCATTTGCGGAAAATGCAGTAGCTGACCTGGCGCTTGCCAAGATGCAGAATGAACAGGCCGCAAAGGTCGCGCCTTCCCGCAAGGGACGCCGCAATGGCTTCAGGGTTGCACTGATTGCCGCCTGCATGGCCGTCTTCCTGTTGGGAACACTGATCGCGGTGGCAAAAATCGGATTTGACGTTCGTTTCACGGATCTGCTGGGCATGAAGGAACCCGGAGATGTGGTAACCGAAAACTGGTATGAAATCGGACAAACGAAGGAAATCGACGGTGTCGAAGTTACCATTGTGGATGCCTTCGGCGATTTGAACAACCAGTGGGCAGAGGTCAAGACCAACCTGAAATTCACGGATTCCGTCCCGGACGGTTTTGTATCAAGCGAAACGGTTCTTCTCCCGGGCACCATGGGGATACCGCATATAGAATTCACGAACCCCGACAGCGATGTTCGCTACTATAATTATGGCATGATTTCCACGCCGTTCGCCCGGGATGGTTCTCTGTGGTACCTGCTGTATTTCTTCAGCGAAGACCTTCCGATTAACAAGGGCTACTTCACAGTGGACCTTCCATTTTACGTCGACAGCAGCACGGATGCCAAGCAGTTTACGTTCCGTTGGAATACCAAGTATGATTCTCGTGAGGAAGTCATCGAGGTAAACAAAACAGCAGGCGACGTAACCGTTACGAAAGTCCGGATTTCTCCGACATGCCTTACGGTGTATGCGGAGCGACCTTCCGGCGGTGAAAAGATTTTCCTTATCGACTCGATTACTCTTGCCGGCGGAACCGTTTATCCCGCAAAGGAAGCTGTATCTTACGGTTTCTCGGGCGGCCGTTTGGTAGAAGGTCCCAATCCCAAGGGTTCCAGCGGCTTCGCGCGGTATCTTCTCCTCCCGAATCACTCGTTCGATACGCCGGAGGAACTCACTTCCCTGATTCCGGCAGACGAGATTACAGAGATCACCGTAAACGGTGTCACGATTCCGATTCGATAAAAAGCGTCCTTCGAAAGAGCTTAGTGTTCCGACAGCAAAAAAGCTCCCGACCGGTTTTCTCCGGCCGGGAGCTTTCTGATTTTCGTTGATACTACAATTGTAGAACATTCTCCGGATTCTTCGAAAGAATTCTGTCCTTCTCCTCCTCCGTGAGATCCAGCGCGCGGAATCGCTCCAGCTCGTCCTTCGGGCTCCACATCGGAAAATCCGACCCGAACAGGAAGCGGTCCGCTCCGTATTCGCGGATGAGCTCCGCCGAGCGCTTCTGCCCTAAGTACATCATAGAGCTGCTGCAGTCAAAATAGCAATGCGTGTCCTTCAGATACTCGAGAGCCAGGTCCTGCAGGCTCCATCCGCCGAAGTGCGCCGCGATAAATGTGAGCCGCGGGAACATGTCAAGGACTCTCCGCACCCGCTCGGGATTGTCATAATCGTAGCGGTAGTCGCCGCAGTGCACGAGGATCGGATAGCGCCCCTGCAGTGCGTCGTAAAGCTCAAACATGCGAGGGTCGTCCACCGCGTAGAGCTGCGAGTCCGGATGAATCTTGATACCGCGCAATCCCATTCCGATGATGCGCTCCAGCTCATCCACCTTGTTCTCATAATCCGCATGCATCGTACCGAAGCCGATGAAGCGGGTCTCCTTTGCAACCGTCTCCGCCAAAAAGTTGTTGATACTCTCCACCTGGCGCGCCTGCGTCGCCACGGAGTGTACGAGGAAGCGATCAATGCCGGCCTCGTCGCCGATCGCAAGAAGCGTCTCCGCCGTTCCCGTCGGACAATCCATCGGGATTCCGTAGAAATGACCTACGCCCTCCACGGCCTTGGATGCAATCTTCTCGGGATAAATATGTGCATGACAATCGTATATCGCCATTGTAAGGTTCCTTTCCGCATCGCCGCGGCGGGTACTCTTTGGTGCCGGCGGCGCAAAACTGCCACAAGTGTAGCACATGTGGCGAGGAAAGTATAGCAATATTTTGCGAAATTTGTTCGCCCCTCTTGCAATCGAACATATGTTCGTGCTATAATACCGGTATGCGGGGAAGCTATCTCTTTTCTTCCCTGTGACATCCCGATAAGGAGGCCTGCGATGCAAAGCCCGGCTGACAACCGATCCGCCCGTTCCGAGCGCCTGATCTTCCATTGCGATGTGAACAGCGCCTTCTTAAGCTGGGAGGCCGTCTACCGCATGCGCCATCTCGGGGAGACCACGGACCTGCGCACGATTCCCGCGGTCGTGGGCGGCGACGAGGCCGCCCGTCACGGCATCGTGCTCGCGACGTCGATCCCCGCGAAGAAATACGGCGTGCGCACGGCGCAGCCGCTTGCGGAGGCGCGCCGCCTGTGTCCCGAACTGACCGTAGTACCCGGGAATTACAGTCTCTACGTCGAGTGCTCGAACGCTCTTCTGGCCATCCTGCACGACGTCTGCCCTCTCGTGGAGCAGTTTTCCATCGACGAGGCTTTTCTGGACATGTCGGAGATTGCAGCCGCAAGAAAGGATCCCGTAGCGTTTGCGAACGCACTCCGGGAGCGCATCCGGGAGGAGCTCGGCTTCACCGTCAACATCGGGGTTTCGGTCAACAAGCTTTTGGCGAAGATGGCGTCGGATTTTACGAAGCCCGACCGGGTACATACCCTCTGGCCCGAGGAGATTCCCGCAAAGATGTGGCCGCTGCCGGTGCGGGACCTCTTCTTCATCGGCCGCGCTACGGAACGGAAACTGCACTCTTTAGGGATCCGCACCATTGGAGAGGTTGCGAACACGCCGGAGTCCGTCCTGCGCAGCGCGTTAAAGCAGCACGGGACCACGGTTTTCAATTTTGCGAACGGAATAGACCCAAGCCCCGTGATCGACTCGCCTCCGCCGAACAAAGGCTACGGCAACTCAACCACCGTCGACCACGATGTGACCGACGCCGCGGAGGCGAAGCAGGTGTTGCTGCGACTCTGCGACAGCGTGGGCACAAGACTGCGGGCGGACGGTGTTCACATCAGTGTGATCTCTGTCAGCATCCGCACTTTTGATCTGCACTACTACAGCCATCAGACGGTTTTGGAGACTCCCACGAACATCACCCGGGAGCTTCACGAGCACGCCTGCCGGCTTTTCGATGCCGCCTGGGACAAGACGCCCATCCGAAGTCTCGGCGTCCATACCTCCCGCGTGTCTCCGGACGCTCCCACCCGCCAGTTGTCGATGTTCGACACCGCGGACTACGAGCGTTTTGAGAAAGTCGACCGCGCCGTGGATGCCATCCGCAAGCGCTTCGGCAAGGGCGCCGTCACGCGGGCATCCCTGCTTCCGGAGAAAGGAGCTTCTCATGGCGATGATGGGTCTTGATCAACGATTTACAACCGACTCCGGCACACCCGGGGGCCGCCAGGTTCCGATTGCCTGCGGCGTCTGGTTCACCAGCACCGGCCGTCTGATCCCGCTGAGTGTCAAGTGGAAGGATGCGGACGGTACTCTTCACATGCTCACAAACATCCGCATCTTAACCGCCGAGGACCGCAACTACTGCGGGCTCGCCTCGACGGAGTACTCCTGTGAATCCGAGTACTGCGGCGCCCGGGTCCCCTTCCGCCTTCTCTACTACTCCGGGCGGCGCGAATGGAAGCTTTTGTGGAGCGATCCGAACGGCCGGAAACTATAACACGGGGAGACGCATACGCATCTCCCCGCGTTTTTGTTTTTTGCAATTGTTCCCGGCTGTTACCGCTACTTCGCGGCTCCGCCGTACATGTTCGCGTAGGAATCCATCAATTGATTGAAATAGTCCGGATTCTTCGAAACGTACCAGGAGAAAATGATCACGGCGATCAGAAGGAGCGCCACGAACATCAACGCGCCCTTGGCAACCTCCTTGCGCTCTGCGGATACCGTCGGATTGCTGACCGTGAAGATCAGCCAGCCGAGCAAAAACAGCCAGCCGTATACCGGGATCAGCGTCAGGCACAGGATTCCGAAACACTTCCATTTGGAGAACTTCGGTTTCTCCGTCTGCTCCGAGGCATTGACCTCCGCCGCAAGCCGCCGGAAGGCTTCCGCCTCGGGCTCCGCGCTCACAGTCGCAGCCTCACCGCGACTCTCCAGAGCCGCTCCGCAATAGTAACAGAAATTTGCCTCTTCGATCGGATTCCTCCGGCCGCAAACCTTGCATTCTTCCATGGGAACCTCGTCTTACAGAAGCTTCGTCTGCAGGATGTAGATGATCAGGTTGTAGGTTGCCTCGCGAAGCATCGGCTTCGCCTCCTCGATGCGGGCGTACAATGCATCGGCGTCCTTGCCCTGAATACCGTAGATGTACAGGATCAGATCCAGCATGTAGGCGATCTGTTCATTTTCCTCGTACGCGTATCCCTTGTACTCGCTCATGATGATACCGCGCATTGCGCAGAATCCCATGGTCGTGACCGTCAAAAGCTTCTGGTCGTCCATCTTCTTGCCGTACGTCTGTTCCAAAGCGGTTCTCAGGTCTTCCTTGAAGAAATCGGCAACCGCGCTGAGCGCCTCCGAATCCTCATATGCAAAATGGAACAGCTCACGGATCTTTTCGTTTACGTGGCAGATCTCGTACTGCGTGACGAAGAAGAGCATCAGTTTTTCCATGGGGGTGTCGCTCTCTTTAGCAAGCAGCTTCATCGTCTCGTTGTACGTTGTGCGGGTCAACTTCTCCATCAACACTCGGAGAATCTCCGGTTTGCCCGCGAAGTTACTGTAGAACTTTCCGGTCGTGCAGCCAGCCTCATCAGCGAGGGACTTCATCGTGACCTTCGAGTACCCGTCGCGAAGGAACACCTTCGCACAGGTGGCAATCAGGTTATCTCTTACCACCTGCTCCTCTTCCGGGGTTCTGGCAATAGCCATAGTCCAACCTCCTTATTTATTTCCAATACGCAAAAGCACCGATATGCCATACAATGAACATATCGCGTTATCGTTACCTGTTCATTATATCTGTATATCGGTGCAATGTCAATTCGAGCCACAGTCTTTTCATTTTTTCGGAATCCGTTCCGTAACAGCCCATGCAAATGACTTGTTATCGGACATTTTCCACAATCATTCCTCGTTGGACTCCGCTCCGTTCCAGCAGTAGGTGCACAGATTTTCCGCGGGAATACCGATGGATGCGAGCATGTCGTCGAGGCGGTGATACCGTAAGGATGTGAACTTCAGCTTCCGGCAGATTGCGTCCAGCATCTTCTGGTAGCGCTCCGAATCGGGGTCTGCGTACTCCGCCAAAACCTCCGGAGCAACGTCCTCCGTTCCCTCGATCTCGGCGATGCAACGGCGGGTGATCAGTTCCATCTCGCTCTTGGAGCGCGAAAAATTGAGATATTTGCAGCCGTACAGAAGCGGCGGGCATGCAGGGCGGACGTGTACTTCCTTCGCTCCGCTCTCGAACAGGAACTCCGCTGTCTCGCGAAGCTGCGTACCGCGGACGATGGAGTCGTCGATGATCAGCAGGCTCTTGTCCTTCACAAGCTCGGGCACGGCGATCAGTTTCATCTTTGCGATCAGATCGCGCTTCTCCTGCATGGTCGGCATGAACGAACGGGGCCAGGTGGGCGTGTACTTGATCAGCGGTCTCGTAAACGGAATTCCTGCGGCGTTCGCATAGCCGATGGCGTGTGCGGTTCCCGAATCCGGAACGCCGGCAACCACGTCGGGCTTCACATCGTCGCGCTTTGCCAGATACTCACCGCAGCGGTATCTCGCATGCTCTACGCTGACGCCCTCGTAGGACGAGGACGGATAGCCGTAGTAGATCCACAGGAATGTACAGATCTTCATGTTTCTGCCGGGTGCGACCAGCGAGGTGCAGGAGTTCGCGTCGAACACGACGATCTCTCCGGGGCCGAGCTCGCGAACCGTGTGGTATCCGAGGTTCGCGTAGGAGAAGCTCTCCAGTGCCGCACAATACGCGCCGTCCTTGCGTCCGATGGCGATCGGGGTGCGTCCCAGACGGTCTCTCGCCGCGAAGACGCCCTTGTCCGTCAGCACAAGCATGGACAGCGAGCCGTCGATGACCTCCTGCGCGTAGCGGATGCCCTCGATCAGATTTTCCTTCTGGTCGATCAGAGCAGCGGTCAGCTCGGTCGGGTTGACCTCGCCGTTGCTCATGATAAAGAAGTGTGAATTGTTCTTCAAAATCTTATCCACGATCTCGTCGCGATTGTTGATCTTGCCGACCGTGGTGATGGCGAATTTGCCGTGATGAGACCGCACCAGGATCGGCTGCGGCTCAAAATCGGAGATGCAGCCGATGCCGGCGTGACCGTGCATCTCATGCGCCTCCTTCTCAAATTTCGTCCGGAACGGTGAATTCTCAATCTTGTGGATTGATTTCTCGAAACCGTTGTCGCCGTACACCGCCAGACCGGCGCGGCGCGTTCCGAGATGCGAGTGATAATCGACTCCGAAGAACAGGTCGAAAATGCAATCCTCCTTCGAAGCTACTCCGAAAAATCCGCCCATAGATATCCTCCCGAATGCCGCACCGTGCGTACACAGGCGCAGCTGATGAACTCTTTTAACGTACCCATTGTACTCTCTCGAAAAAAACCTTGCAAGGGCAGATTCAGCGAGAAAATCCTTTTATACTTATTTGAAGTATTAGCAGGACTTATGCTTTGCGGCAAAGCATGACATTTTTCGCTGTTTTGCTTGTATTTTTCTTGTATTTTTCGATCAACTATGATAGTTTGAAGAAAATTCGCCCGAAGGGCGGTCGTTTTGGAGGTCACAAATGAAAGCCTTTTTGAAACGCAAGAAAATCAACATTTCCTGGAAGAGCTACGGCATTGACGCCATGAGCGCCATGGCTCAGGGTCTGTTCGCGTCACTCCTGATCGGCACGATCATCAAGACCCTCGGCGAGCAGGCCGGCAAGGCACTCGTCGACACGGCGTCTCTGGGTTGGCTCAAGCAGCTCTGCGACTGGTTTGTGAAGATCGGTGTCTTCGCACAGAGCGTCGCCGGCCCCGCGATGGCGGTTTCCATCGCCGTTGCGCTGCAGGCTCCTCCGCTTGTCATCTTCTCCGCTGCCGCGGTCGGCTATGCGGCCAACAGCGAGGGCGGCGCCGGCGGTCCGCTGGCGGTTCTTCTGATCGCCATCATCGCCGTGGAATTCGGCAAGATGGTTTCCAAGGAGACGAAGATCGATATACTGGTAACCCCGTTTGTCACCGTCGTCATCGGCGGTCTTCTGTCCATCTGGACGGCCCCGCACATCGGCTGGGCTGCTTCCAAGGTCGGTGACCTCACCATGTGGGCAACCGAGCAGCAGCCGTTCATCATGGGCGTTGTGGTTTCCGTCGTCATCGGTATGGCACTCACGCTTCCGATCTCCTCCGCAGCCATCTGTGCCGCGCTGGGACTGGTCGGTCTCGCGGGCGGTGCCGCAGTCGCCGGCTGCTGCGCGCAGATGGTCGGCTTTGCCGTTTTGAGCTACAAGGAAAATAAAGTCGGCGGTCTCGTGTCCCAGGGCATCGGCACCAGCATGCTGCAGATGGGCAACATCGCAAAGAAGCCGGTCATCTGGCTTCCTCCGATCATCGCCTCGGCCATCACCGGTCCGATCGCTACGTGCTACTTCAAGCTTGAGATGAACGGTCCCGCAATCTCGTCCGGCATGGGCACCTGCGGCTTCGTCGGCCAGATCGGTGTCATCACCGGCTGGGCAGGCAATGCGGGCTGGTTCGACTGGCTCGGCCTTGTGCTCATCAGTTTTGTACTTCCCGCTGTTTTGTGCATTGCCCTCGGCTCGGTTTTCCGCAAGGCAGGCATCATTAAGGACGGCGATCTGAAACTCGAAGAGTAATCTTCCAAGCCGCATAACCGACCTCGCCGGCAACCGCCGGCAGAAAGGATTTGTCCGATGAATACGCTAAAGAAACTGCTCCACCGTTTTCATTACAACGCTCCCGTCACATTGACATTCGCGCTGGTTTGCCTGTGTGCGCTGGCACTCGGAAGCATCACGGACATGAATTCCACGAGGCGTCTGTTCATGACCTACCGCGCCCCGCTCACGGATCCCCTGATGTACTTCCGTCTGGTCGGCCACGCCATCGGGCACGCCGGCTGGAGCCACTACCTCAGCAACATGCTTTACATCCTGATGCTCGGACCGATGCTCGAGGAAAAATACGGCAGCAAGATGATCCTGGAGATGATGGTCATTACGGCGGTCATCACAGGCATTCTGTTCAACCTGATCTTCCCCGATTCCGCGCTTTTGGGCGCCAGCGGCATCGTTTTCATGTTCATCATCCTCTCCTCGGTCACCAATGCGGAGAAGGGCCGGATTCCGATCACGTTCATCGTCATCTGCATCCTCTACCTGGGCAATGAGTTCGTCAACGCTTTCCGCGAGGACAACATCTCACAGCTCGGCCACATCATCGGCGGTGCCTGCGGCGGCTTCTTCGGTCTGTTTTTAGTCCACACCGGCGGCATAAAAAAGGACTCCGAAAGCACTCCGGAGCCCGAGGGTTACACTCCGCTGTAAACTGCACTACCGTAAACAACATACTACGGCAGGAGCCCGAAGGTTCCTGCCGTAGTTTTTTTGTCCTGCTTTTTAGTCTTAATTCTTCTGCCTTGCCGTTCCGGGTTGTCCCCGCCGCTTAGCCGTTAAGTCTCGCCATCAACTGCGCGCGAAGCTCCTCGTAGCCGGGCTTTCCGAGCAGAGCGAACATATTCTTCTTGTAGCTCTCAACGCCGGGCTGATTGAACGGGTTGACCGCAAGCATGTAGCCGCTTACGCCGCATGCGAACTCAAAGAAGTAGAACAGCTGGCCGAGGAAAAATTCATTCTGCTCGGGGATGTTGATCACAAGGTTCGGCACCCCGCCGTCCACATGTGCAAGCTGCGTTCCCTTCATTGCGCTCTCGTTGACAAACGAAACGGTCTTGCCCGCAAGGTAGTTCATTCCGTCGAGATCCACAGGCTCCGCCGTGAGCACGATCTCCTCGCGGCTCTTCTGCACATTCAGAACCGTCTCATACATGATGCGCGCGCCGTCCTGGATGAACTGGCCCATGGAGTGAAGATCGGTGGTAAGATCAACGCTGGCCGGGAAAATTCCCTTCTGGTCCTTGCCCTCGCTCTCGCCGTAGAGCTGCTTCCACCACTCGCTCACATAGTGAAGCGACGGCTCGTAGTTTGCAAGCACCTCAACGCTCTTACCCTTGCGGTAGAGAATGTTGCGGATTGCCGCATACTGAAGGGCATCATTTTCCGCAAAATCCTTGCTGATGCACGCCTCGCGCATGCTTGCCGCACCTGCCATCAAAGCGTCCAGATCCGCACCGCTCACCGCGATGGGAAGAAGACCTACCGCCGTCAATACGGAGAAGCGTCCTCCCACATCGTCCGGCACTACGAAGCTCTCGTACCCCTCTTCGTTGGCCACCTGCTTCAGGGCTCCTCTCGCCTTGTCGGTAGTCGCGTAGATACGCTTGTTGGCCTCCTCGCGGCCGTACTTCTTGATCAGAAGCTCCTTGAACACGCGGAATGCGATCGCGGGCTCCGTCGTCGTTCCGGACTTGCTGATGATGTTGACGGAGAAGTCGCGGTCCCCGATCACCTCGATGAGGTGCTTGAGGTACGTTCCGCTGATGCTGTTGCCTGCGTAGTAAATCTCGGGAGTCTTGCGGATCTCCTTCGACACGTTGTTGTAAAAGCTGTGGCGCAGAAACTCGATCGCCGCACGTGCGCCCAGGTACGAACCGCCGATGCCGATCACAACCAAAACATCGGAATCCGACTGAATCTTCGCTGCCGCCTTCTTGATGCGCGCGAACTCGTCCTTGTCATACGCTACCGGAAGATCAATCCAGCCAAGGAAATCATTGCCTGCGCCGCCTCTTCCGAGAAGCTCTGCCCTTGCCGCCTCCGCCTGGCCCTTGATGAGGGACATCTCGGAAGCGTTCACAAACCGCGACGCCAACGCCGCGTCAAATGTAACATTTTCCATACTACGAACCTCGCCTTTCCCGGATCTGCGCTCTCCGCCCCCTTCGCATCCTGCGTGCCATGCGCGTGCGGGTGCAATCCGTTTACCGTGTGCCATTATAACAAACCGCCGTGCGCAATGCAAGGGCAAAAAAAAGCGACATCCGCCGCTGTCTTTTGTTGCTTTTCCAAACAACGACAGGAAAGATGTCGCAATTGCTCAATGTTTTGTCCGGTACATCAAAATTGCCGCTGCCACGGCTGCATTTAACGACTCCGCCATGCCCTCCATGGGGATGCGGACCCTAACGTCCGCCATGGCAGTCGTCTCCTCCGTCAGGCCGTTCGCCTCGTTGCCGATGAGGATGCCCGTGCGGCCCTCGTAGGCCGGCTCCGTGTACGGCACCGAACCCTGCAGATGCGCCGCATACAGCGTAACGCCCTCGCTCTTCAGCGCTGCCAGAGTCCCCTGCCAATCCTCCGCGTACAAAAACGGCACGCGCAGGATCGCGCCCATGGTCGAGCGCACCACCTTGGGGTTGAACACGTCCACCGAGTCCGTCGTCAGGATCACGCCGCTCATGCCGGCCGCCTCCGCGGTGCGAAGCACGGTTCCCAGATTCCCCGGGTCCCGCAGGCTCTCCAAAAGCAGAAGCCTCGCGTCCTCCTTCACAAGCATGTCCGAAAGCTCATAGTGCGGCATGCGGACAACGGCCAGAACGCCCTGGGGCGTCACGGTCTCCGCAACCGCGTCAAATGCCTCGTCCGAAACCGTCTCGTAGCTGCACGTCGAAAGCGCCTCAAGCTCCTCGTCGTCAAGCCCCGCAAGCCCCCGCTCCGACCAGTAGATCTTCACGAGATTCTCCGGGTGCTGCGCAAGGATCTCGAAGAACATTTTCCGACCCTCGCAGACAAAGACACGGTCCTCCTCCCGGGCGCTCCGCTTTTTAAGCAGAGTCGCGAGGTACTTCAGTTGCGGATTGGATTTTGCCGTAATCATCTCGTAAGCTCCCCTCCGTCGCGGGCTTCCCCGGACAGCTCCGATGCTCCTCTTCCGATCTTCACTGCTCTTCCTGCTTCGCAAGCTTGGCCGCCTGATCGGCCGCCGTCAGTCCGTCGATCAGCTCCTGCAGATCGCCGTTTAATATCTTGTCGAGCTTGTACAACGTCAGGCCGATGCGGTGGTCCGTCACGCGACTCTGCGGAAAATTATACGTCCTTATCTTCTCGGACCGGTCGCCCGTTCCGATCTGGCTTCTGCGGGCCGCTGCCTCGGCATCGTGCGCCTTCTGAAGCTCCAGGTCATACAGCTTTGCACGCAGCAGCGCGAACGCCTTGTCGCGGTTTTGCAGCTGCGATTTTTCGGTCTGCGAGTACACCACGATGCCCGACGGAAAATGTGTAAGCCGCACGGCCGAGTCCGTCGTGTTGACGCACTGACCGCCGTTTCCGGAGGCACGCATGACGTCGATGCGGATGTCCTTCTCGTCGATCTTGACGTCGACCTCCTCCGCCTCCGGCATCACGGCCACCGAGGCCGTCGAGGTGTGGATGCGCCCGCCGGATTCGGTCTCCGGCACGCGCTGCACGCGGTGCACACCGCTCTCGTATTTGAGCACGGAGTACGCTCCCTGCCCCTTCACCATGAATTCCACTTCCTTCATTCCGCCGAGGCCGGTCTCGTCCGCGTTGACGAGCTCGATCTTCCAGCGGCGCGACTCGATGTAATGCACATACATGCGATACAGCTCCGCCGCAAACAAAGCCGCCTCCTCGCCGCCGGCGCCCGCACGGATCTCGACTACAACGTCCTTGTCATCGTTCGGGTCCTTCGGGATCAAAAGAAGCTTCAACTTCTGCTCATAATCCGTGATCTGCGTCTTGCCGTCGGCAAGCTCCTCCTTGAGGAGTTCCCGCATCTCATCGTCCGATTCGCTCTCGAGCATCTCCAGGCTCTCCGCGACCGTCTGCTTTGCCTTCTTATACGCAAGGTACGTGGTCACCAGCGGCTCGCAGTCGCTCTGCTCCTTCATGAGCTTGCGGAAGCGGTTCGTATCCGCCGTCGCATCCGGGCTCGAAAGCTCGAGCTGGAGCTCTTCGTATCGCTTGCATACGTCTTCCAATTGTTCAAACATGATCTTTCATCCTTTCTCAATTCGGGTTATCTTCCTTTGTCTCCGCAGTCAGACCAACCGCTACAAATGTCCGATAACAACCCGATCGAGTCCGGCGTAATCCTTCTTCACGCGCACTCCGGCAAATCCCGCCTCGCGGAACAGGGCAGGCACGCTGACGCCCTGGTCAAATCCGATTTCCACGATCAGTATACCTCCCGTTTCTCCGTCACCGGCCGGCCGCAAATGCTTCGCGCCCTCCGTAACCAGCACACGGTAATATGAAAGACCGTCCTCGCCCCCGTACAGCGCAAGGCGCGGCTCATGGTCCGTAACCTCCGGCTCCAGGCCGGCCAGCTGCTCCGGCGGAATGTACGGCGGATTCGAAACGATCACGTCGAACTCCCCCTCCACACCGGAGAACATATCGCTCTTTACAAAGGACACCGAAACGTCGTTCCGGCGGGCATTTTCCGCAGCGACCGCAAGGGCCGCCTCCGAAATGTCAACCCCCGTCACCGACGCGGGCTTCCCGAGCTTCGCAATGCTCACGGCAATACAGCCGGAGCCTGTGCACATATCCAAAACACGCTTCCCCGCACAGCATGCAAGCGCCTCCATAACGGCGTGCTCCGTGTCCTGTCTGGGGATCAGCACATCGGGCGTCACCGTAAACGGCAGCCCCATAAATTCCTGCTCTCCCAGGATGTACTGAAGCGGCTCTCTCGCAAGCCGCCTCTTTGCAAGTGCGGAAAATGCATCCCACTCCGCCCCGGAAATCGCTTCCTCGCGGCGCATCAGCCACGACGCCGGCGTCATGTCACAGACATGCCAAAGCAGGCGCTCCGCCTGCAGAGTTGCCTCCGGCACCCCCGCCTGCTGCAGCGCATCCGCCCACGCGCGCGCTGCCGCGCGGTACGTCTCCGGCTTGCAAATCTCCATGGCAGAATCCTTTCATTTTTCGGCGTTCAAAAAGCCCGTCACCGTGGGCACATAGCTTCCGTCATCGGCGATCAGATACTCGCCGACCTCCAACGGTACCGCGCACTGATCCGCGGCGGTTCCCGCCAAAAATGCCTTCCAGTCGAACACCGCCTCCACCGAGGCGATGGCCACCGCAAGCATCTCGTCGTCCGGCTCCTTCGTCGTGAGAGCCTGCATCCACAGACCCGGCTTGCTCAGCACAGCGATCACACGGTTGTTCGTGCGTCCCGCAAGGCGCAGAAACTCATAGCTTAACCCAGCCACGACCGGCAGCAGCAAAAGCCGCACGCCGAAGCGCACCAGAAACTTCAGCACCCGCGAATACCCGATGTAGAGCGGGAACAGATTGACGATGGAGAACACCAGAATACTGATGACCATGACAAAGATCATAAAGCTCGTTCCGCAGCGCTTGTGCTCCTTCGAGGAGACCCGTGCATTTTCCACCGTGAGGGGAAGTCCGTGCTCGATGCAGTTGATGGTCTTGTGCTCCGCACCGTGGTAGCGGAACACGCGCTTGATCTCCTCCATGCGGGCGATAAGCGCCACATAGCCGATGAAAATGCCGATCCGGATAAGGCCCTCGAGGATACTCGAAACCCAGGCCGACTCGATGCCGGTCACGCGCTCAAACAGCGACGTGATGGCAAACGGCAGCAGCATGAACAACGCGATCGTCACCGCCAGCGACAACACGACGGTCAGACCGACCATCGCAGGCGTCATGAACGTCTGGGATTTCTCCTCTTCGGATGCCGGCGCGGCCTCCGCAGAAGGCTCTGCAGCCTCTGTTACAGCTTCCCTTGCAGCTTCCTTTGCGGCCTTCTTAGCTGCCTTCTTCGCTGCCTTCTCTCCGTCCTTCGCGGGCTCCTCGTCCACGAAGTTCGCAGAGTACATCAATGTACCCATGCCGACGATCATCGACTCGATCAGATTCACGGCGCCGCGCAGAAAAGGCCATCCCAGAAAGGGAATCTTCTCGCTGATGCTGTGATACTCTTTTACGTTTAAAACCATACGGCCGTCCGACTGCTTGACCGCCACCGCGTATTTGCTGCGGTTGCGCATCATCACGCCCTCCATCACGGCCTGGCCGCCGATTCCCGACGGCTTCAACTGCTCTTCCATCCGCTCACCCCCGTCATCCGGCCCGCCCGGGCATGCCCGCTGCGAACCTCGTAATAGAAGAAATGCCTTGACAAATGATTGTCAAGGCATCAACATGTTTCCCTCGATTAGAAGCCGTACTTCTTATTGAACTTCTCAATGGCACCGCGTGCCTGAGCGGCTTTCTTCTGTCCGGTATAGAACGTATGGCACTTGGAGCAGATTTCTACGTGAATCTCCGATTTCGTGGAACCGGTCACAAACTCATTGCCACAGTTGCATGTTACCTTTGCCTGATAGTACTTCGGCTGAATCGCTTCCTTCATGATGTTTCACCTCTCATCAATCCTATAGTAATCGGCCGGTCGAAACCAGTCGACCTAACACTCAATTTGAACAGCTTTTGTATTATATCATAGCATTTTCCGAAATGCAACATCAATTTTGAAAAATTCTATGCCCCGAATCAGCTGTTTTTTCAGCTTAATTTTGTCCTCGAAAGGTACTGCATAAACTCGAAATTCGTGCGGGTTCGCGAGAACAGATTGATGATCTGCTCCACGGACTCGTCGGCGGATTTGCTGTTGAATGCACGCCGCATGATGACGTTCGCGCGCTGCTCCATCTCGTTTAAAAGCAGGTCCTCGCGGCGCGTGCTGGACTTCGGAAGGTCGATCGCGGGAAAAATGCGGCGCTCCGAGAGGTCGCGGTTAAGCACGAGCTCCATGTTGCCGGTTCCCTTGAACTCCTCGTACACAACATCGTCCATGCGGCTGCCGGTCTCCACCAGCGCGGTTGCGAGGATCGTCAGGCTTCCGCCCTCCTTCATGCAGCGCGCCGCACCGAAGAACTTCTTCGGCATGAACAATGCGTTGGGATCGAGACCGCCCGAGAGCGTACGGCCGCTGGAGACGCACGTGAGGTTGTACGCCCGCGCAAGTCTTGTGATACTGTCTAAAAGGATCACCACATCCTCACCGTACTCCACCAATCGCTTCGCGCGCTCCATGGTCATCTCGGAGACGCGGCGATGGCGGTTCGGCTCCTCGTCGAAAGTCGAGTAGATGACCTCTGCGCTGGTGCCCTGCACGAACTCCTTGAAGTCCGTCACCTCCTCGGGCCGCTCGTCGATCAACAGAATGATCATGTGCACCGACTTGTGGTTCGTCAGAATCGACCTGGCAATCTGCTTCAGCAACGTGGTCTTGCCGGCCTTCGGCTGCGAGACGATCATGCCGCGCTGGCCCTTGCCGATGGGCGAGAACATATCCACCATTCGCACCGAGGGCTCGCAACCCGGGTACTCCAGGTGCAGACGCTCATGCGGGAACACCGGCGTCAGGCGGTCAAATCTGCGCCGATGCATGGCAAACTCTGGCGCTTTGTCGTTGATCTTCGTGATGTGGTGCAGCGGGACGAATTTTTCGCCGCCGGAATTCTGCACCTTAAGCGTCCCCTCCACCACGTCGCCGGTTGTCAGGTTGTAGCGGCGGATCATGGAAGGATTGATATACACATCCTGCTCGCTGGGCAGGTAATTGTCGTTTCTAAGGAAACCGTAGTTGTCCGAGCAGATCTCAAAGATACCGCGGCGGATGATGCCCGAGTCTGTCGGGTCCGTCGTGCGTCCCGCGCCCTGTGCGGACGCTGCTCCCTGTTCGGCTGCTCCCTGCGCGGCTGCGCTGCGCTGCGGATTCTGCTGCTGTCCGTATCCCTGCGGATTTCTGGCGCCGTCGCGTCGAAGCTGCGGCTGTCCCTGGCCCTGCGCACCGTCGTTTCTGCGCGTGCCCTGCACCGAGCGGACAATGCGGTGCGTCACGCGACCCTCCGCGGGTGCCTGCGGCCGCTGCGCAGCGTTTTGTTCTACTTTAGTAGAACCATTATTCTGCAGCGCGTTGCCCTCTTCTCTCTTTGGCTCGTTCTTCGCCTCACCGACCGTCTTGCGCGCCTCTGCCACGGCCGGTGCAGCCGCCGTCTCCGGCTTGCTCACCGCTTTTGCAGGCGCATCTGTCTTCGGGGCGGATGCATCTGCCTTCGGAGCGGGCGCATTTTCCGACGCCGCAAGGCGCTCCGCAAGCTCCTGCTTCTTTAAGGTGCTGTAGCCGCTGATCTTCTTCTCCTTCGCCAGCGCACGAAGCTCCGCGAGGGACAGTTCTGTGTAATTCATGGGATTCTCCTGTGAAATAAAACATAAAACAGATCCGCGCAAAGCGAATCGATGTCGCCCGGCGCGTCTGCCTACCGATGTTGCGATAAAAGGAAACAAAGATAAGATACAGCCGAAAAATGCTGCCGCAGAATCGATCCGCCCGGGAAGGCGGATCATCGACAACAAGCAGGGGCAGCAGGACGCCGCCCCGCTTGTCATGGATGGAACGGAACGCGGATTACACCGCTTCCGAAAGATTACTTCTTATTGTCGGACTCAAAATCCTCGAAATACTCGAGATCCTCATTGTCCGCAAACTCAAGGTCGTCCGCAAACTCGAGATCGTCGTCGAAGCCGCCCTCGTTGCCGAGGAACTCGTCATCGTCAAAACCGTCGTCAAGGAAGGTATCCTCGCCGCTCGCGATCTCGGTCTCGGTAAATTCATCATCGCTGAGATCCGCATTGCCGATGCTGTCACGGAACTCGTCCTCGATCGAACGGATCGGCTCAAGGATCTCGTTGTCCGTATTCAGTCTCACATCGCGGTACTCCTTCATGCCGGTACCGGCAGGAATGAGCTTACCGAGGATGACATTTTCCTTCAGACCTACCAACGGATCGATCTTGCCCTTGATGGCTGCATCCGTGAGAACCTTGGTGGTCTCCTGGAAGGATGCTGCCGACAGGAAGGAGTTCGTTGCAAGGGACGCCTTGGTGATACCGAGCATGATGCGCTTGCCTTCGGCAGGCTTCTTGCCCTCGGCGATCAACTTCGCGTTGGTCTCCTCGAAATCCAGAACATCAACACTGGTTCCCGGCAGGAAATCGGTGTCTCCGCTCTCTTCCACATGGACCTTCTTCAGCATCTGCCGAACGATGATCTCAATGTGCTTATCGTTGATATCAACACCCTGTCTGCGGTATACACTCTGAACTTCCTTCAGCATGTAATCCTGTACGGCGCGAAGACCGTTGATCTTCAGGATGTCATGAGGGTTCATGGAACCTTCGGTCAATGCCTCGCCGGCGCCGACCTCCTGGTCCTCCTCAACCTTCAAACGGGAACCGAACGGGATGAGGTATGCCTTGCTCTCGCCGGTCTCGGGATTCGTAACGACTGCCTCGCGCTTCACCATGGAGTTCTTCGTGGTCTCACGGATGGAAACCTTGCCGGCGAACTCGGAGATGATCGCAAGACCCTTCGGCTTTCTCGCCTCGAAGAGCTCCTCGACACGGGGAAGACCCTGTGTGATATCGTCTCCGGCAACACCACCGGTGTGGAAGGTTCTCATGGTCAGCTGGGTACCGGGCTCACCGATGGACTGTGCAGCGATGATACCGACGGCTTCACCGACCTGAACCGGCTCACCGGTTGCCATGTTGGCGCCGTAGCATTTAGCGCAGACACCCAGGTGCGAGCGGCAGGTAAGAGCCGTACGGATCCGGATGGATGCATCGTCACCAGCCTCGGCGATGGCCTTGGTCTCCAGGAGACGTGCGGCACGCTTGGGCGTGATCATCTGATTCTTGCGAACGATCAGATCACCGTTGTCATCGTAGTAGTCCTCGCAGGAGAAACGACCGGTGATACGATCCTTGAGGGTCTCGATGGACTCTCTCTTGGCGTCGGTCTTCTTACCGATGCTGAAGGCCTTGACCTCCATGCCGGGGATCTCCTCGGCACCCTCGCAGCAATCAACCTCGCGGATAATCAGCTCCTGTGAAACATCGACCAGACGACGCGTCAGATAACCGGAGTCTGCGGTACGCAGAGCGGTATCGGAAAGACCCTTGCGGGCACCGTGTGCGGAAATGAAGTACTCGAGCACGTCAAGACCTTCACGGAGGTTAGCCTTGATAGGCAATTCGATGGCCTTACCGGAAGTATCGGACATGAGGCCTCGCATACCGGCAAGCTGCTTGATCTGGGAATCGGAACCACGGGCACCGGAATCCGCCATCATCTTAATGTTGTTGTACGTGCCGAGACCGGCAAGAAGCTTCTTCTTGATCACGCCGTCGACGTCGGTCCAGGTAGCGGTAACCGCCTTGTAACGCTCGTCGTCGGTCATGAGACCCTGCTCGTAAGCAGCACCGATCATTTCGATCTGCTTCTCTGCCTCTGCAAGCAACTCCTTCTTCTCTGCCGGAACGGTCATATCGGAAACGGAAACGGTCATGGCAGCTCTCGTGGAGAACTTGTAACCGATGGACTTGATGGCGTCCAGCGTCTCCGCCGTCTTGATCGCGCCGTGGGTGTTGATGCAGCGCTCCAGGATCTTCTTCAGCTCGCCCTTCTTAACCAGGAAGTCAACCTCAAGCTTGAGGAAGTTCTCCGGTCTGGTACGATCGACGAAGCCGAGATCCTGGCTGATGATCTCGTTGAAGAGGAAACGTCCCAGCGTCGAATCGATGGTGCGGGACTCCTCTTTGCCCTCCGCGTTGATGCCCGTGCGACGGACATGGATGCGGGAGTGCAATGTGATAAAGCCGTTCTCGTAAGCGAGAATTGCCTCGTTCTCGTTTCGGAAATACATTCCCTCGCCCTTGTCGCCCGGCTTCTCCATCGTGAGATAGTAAATACCGAGGACCATATCCTGCGAAGGAACCGCAACCGGACCACCGTCCGAAGGCTTCAGAAGGTTGTTCGGGGACAGGAGGAGGAAACGGCACTCTGCCTGTGCTTCCACGGAAAGCGGAAGGTGAACGGCCATCTGGTCGCCGTCGAAGTCGGCGTTGAATGCCGTACATACCAACGGATGCAGCTTGATCGCCTTACCCTCGACAAGAATCGGCTCGAACGCCTGAATACCGAGTCTGTGCAGGGTAGGTGCACGGTTGAGCATGACCGGATGCTCCTGAATGACCTTCTCGAGGACATCCCAAACGCCGGGCTCCAGACGCTCCACCATCTTCTTCGCCGCACGGATGTTGTGTGCCAGACCGTCGGCGATGAGCTCCTTCATAACGAAGGGCTTGAATAACTCGATTGCCATCTCCTTCGGGAGACCGCACTGATAAATCTTAAGCTCGGGACCAACGACGATAACGGAACGACCGGAATAGTCGACACGCTTACCGAGGAGGTTCTGACGGAAACGACCCTGCTTACCCTTGAGCAGGTCGGACAGCGACTTCAGCGCACGGTTGCCCGGGCCGGTCACTGCACGGCCGCGACGGCCGTTGTCGTTCAATGCATCCACCGCTTCCTGAAGCATACGCTTCTCGTTGCGGATGATGATCTCGGGAGCACCGAGACTGATCAATCTCTGCAGACGGTTGTTGCGGTTGATGATACGGCGGTACAGATCGTTGAGGTCGGAGGTTGCAAAACGACCGCCGTCCAGCTGTACCATAGGACGAAGATCCGGCGGAATAACCGGAATGCACTTCAGGATCATCCACTCGGGACGGTTGCCGGACTCGCGGAACGCCTCAACCACCTCAAGGCGCTTGATCAGCTTCGCGCGCTTCTGTCCGTTGCTGTGCGAAAGCTCAGCCTTCAGCTCCTCGGCAAGGCTCTCCAGATCGATCTCCGCAAGGAGCTTCTGGATTGCCTCGGCACCCATGGCAGCCTCAAAACTGTCCTCGCCGAACTCCTCGCGATACCGGTTGTACTCGGCATCCGTGAGAACATCCTTCTTCTTTACGGCCGGAATACTGCTCTCCAGCACAACATAACACGAAAAATACAGCACCTTCTCAAGATTCTTCGGCGTCATGTCGAGAATCAGGCCCATACGGCTGGGGATGCCCTTAAAATACCAGATGTGGGAAACCGGAGATGCGAGCTCGATGTAGCCCATTCTCTCACGGCGAACCTTGGCGTCCGTAACCTCGACGCCGCAGCGGTCGCAGATGAAGTTCTTGGCGCGAACCTTCTGCTTCTTGTATTTGCCGCAATGGCACTCATATTTCTTGGTGGGTCCGAAGATCTTCTCGCAGAACAGACCGCCGATCTCCGGCTTCAGGGTTCTGTAGTTGATGGTCTCCGGCTTCTTCACCTCGTAGTCGGTTACCTCGCCGGGGCGGCCGGCACGTGCCCACTCGCGAATCTTCTCGGGAGAGGCCAGACCGATACGGATGGAATCATAGGTGATCTCTTTTACTTCCTCATTCAACTTGTCCATTGACATTAACGTCGCTCCTTCCATTCTTCTTCCAGTTCGAACAAATGCAAATGCCTGTCCGCATCGTTATCAGAATTCGTCGCCCGGCAGGTCGTCACCGAACGGCTCCAGCTCTTCCTCGAACTCGGAATCGTCGAAACCGTCGTCCTCATCATCCACGACCGAGCCGTACATGTCGCCGCTGGCCTCGTCCGGAGTGATCTCCTGGAAACCGTGCATCGACATCTCGCCCGACGAAGGATAGAACGCATCCTGATCATCGTACAGATCGGAGAAATCGTCATCGCCGCTTACAAACTTCTCTGTCATCTGAACCTCGTTGCCGTCCTCATCCAGAACGGTGACATCCAGAGCCAGAGCCTGCAGCTCCTTAAGCAATACCTTGAAGGACTCCGGAATACCCGGCTCGGAGATGTTCTCGCCCTTCGTGATCGCCTTGTAGGTTCTGTCACGGCCCTCAACGTCGTCGGACTTCACCGTCAGGATCTCCTGCAGGATGTGAGCCGCGCCGTACGCCTCGAGAGCCCAAACCTCCATCTCACCGAAACGCTGGCCGCCGAACTGCGCTTTACCGCCGAGAGGCTGCTGCGTAACCAGGGAGTAAGGACCGGTCGAACGTGCATGGATCTTGTCGTCAACCAGGTGATGGAGTTTTAAGTAGTGCATGAAACCGACTGCAACTTCGCCGTCGAACGGCTCACCGGTACGGCCGTCACGCAGCTGCACCTTACCGTCGGTCTTGATCGGAACGCCCGCCCACTCCTTGCGGTAATCCTGATTCTTGATCAGGAAGTCCATAACCTCGGGATTGAGCTTGCTCGAATACTTCTTCTTGAAATCCTCCAGATCGGTGTTGACATAGTCATTTGCCAGCTGGAGCATATCAACGATATCATTTTCCTTCGCGCCGTCAAATACAGGCGTCGAAATCTTGAAGCCGAGAACCTGGGACGCGAGGGAAAGGTGCGTCTCGAGGATCTGACCGATATTCATTCGGGACGGAACGCCCAGAGGGTTCAACACGATGTCGAGAGGACGTCCGTTCGGAAGGAACGGCATATCTTCCACCGGAAGCACGCGGGAAACGACACCCTTGTTACCGTGACGACCGGCCATCTTGTCACCGACCTGAATCTTTCTCTTCTGTGCAATGTAAACGCGAACGTTCTGGTTGACGCCCGGGTTCAGCTCGTCGCCGTTGTCTCTTGTGAAGACCTTAACGTCAACGATGACACCGAACTCGCCGTGCGGCACCTTGAGGGACGTGTCGCGAACTTCCTTTGCCTTCTCACCGAAGATGGCGCGGAGCAGTCTCTCCTCTGCGGTCAGCTCGGTCTCGCCCTTCGGCGTAACCTTTCCGACCAGGATATCTCCGGCGCGAACCTCGGCACCGATGCGGATGATACCGCGCTCATCGAGATCCTTGAGAGCATCCTCGCCGACACCGGGGATATCACGGGTGATCTCCTCCGGTCCGAGCTTCGTGTCTCTCGCTTCGGACTCGTACTCTTCAATATGAACTGACGTGTAAACGTCGTCGCGAACGAGGCGCTCGGAAAGCAGAACGGCATCCTCGTAGTTGTAACCTTCCCAGGTCATGAAACCGATGAGCGGGTTCTTACCCAGAGCAAGCTCGCCGCCTGCGGTGGAAGGACCGTCCGCAATCACCTGACCGGCCTTGACCGACTCGCCCTTCTTTACGATCGGGCGCTGGTTGATGCTGGTACCCTGGTTGCTTCTTGCGAACTTCTGGAGCTTGTACTCCTCACGCTCGCCGTCCTCCGTGCGGATGATGATGCGGCTCGCCTCGGAGCGCTCAACGAAACCGTCGCTCTTGGCAAGTACGCACACGCCGGAGTCAACCGCCGTCTTCATCTCCATACCGGTGCCGACAACGGGCGACTCGGTGAACAGAAGCGGAACGGCCTGACGCTGCATGTTCGAACCCATGAGGGCACGGTTGGCGTCATCGTTCTGCAGGAACGGGATCATGGCCGTAGCAACGGAAAATACCATCTTCGGCGAAACATCCATCAGATCAATACGGCTGCGGTCATACTGGGAAATCTCCTTGCGGAAACGTCCGGAAACCTTGCTGTTGATGAAGTGGTTGCTGTCGTCGAGAGGCTCATTTGCCTGCGCTACATGGTAGCGGTCTTCCTCGTCGGCCGTCAGGTAGACGACTTCCTCGGTAACCACCGGGTTGTCGGGCTGCGTCTTGTCAACCTTACGGTAAGGCGCCTCGACAAAACCGTATTCGTTAATTCTCGCATAGGATGCGAGGGAGTTGATCAAACCGATGTTCGGACCTTCGGGGGTCTCGATCGGGCACATACGGCCGTAGTGCGTATAGTGAACGTCTCGAACTTCGAAACCGGCACGATCGCGGGACAGACCGCCGGGGCCGAGGGCCGAGAGACGTCTCTTGTGGGTCAGCTCGCCGAGCGGGTTGTGCTGATCCATGAACTGCGACAGCTGGGAGCTGCCGAAGAACTCCTTCACGGCTGCGGTCACAGGCTTGATGTTGATGAGCGCCTGCGGCGTAACCGCCTCGGGATCAAGGGTGTTCATACGCTCGCGTACGACACGCTCCATACGGGACATACCGATGCGGTACTGGTTCTGCAACAGCTCGCCCACCGCACGGATACGACGGTTGCCCAGATGGTCGATATCATCCGTGCCGCCTACGCCCCAGAAAATGTGCATATTGTAATTGATGGAAGCAAAGATATCTTCCTTCGTGATGTGCTTCGGAATGAGGTCGGTGATCCTTCTGCGGATCTCGGCCTCGATCTCCTCCTGCGTCGTGCAGGAATCGAGGATCTCGCGAAGTACCGGGTAGTAAACAAGCTCCGTAACGCCGAGGGCTTCCTTGTCGCAGTCCACATAGCTTGCGAGGTCAACCATCAGGTTGGTGAGAACCTTGCAGCTGTGCTTCTTTACGTGGCGGTCGATGGTCTTCTCGGTCTCCACATAAACATAAGGAATCGCAGCGTTCTGAATCGTGTCGGCAAGCTCTTCGGTCACGATCGTTCCGGCAGCGGCGATCACCTCGCCGGTGGTCATGTCAACCACATCCTCGGCAAGGGTCTTGCCGGCGATACGGTAGCGAAGCATCAGCTTCTTGTTGAACTTGTAGCGGCCGACCTTGGCAAGATCGTAGCGCTTGGGATCAAAGAACATGCCGTGAAGGAGCGACTCCGCACTCTCCACCGAGAGCGGCTCGCCCGGACGCAGTTTCTTATACAGCTCGAGGAGACCGTCCTGATAGTTGTCGGTCGGGTCCTTCTTAAGAGAGGACTCCAGAACCTCCTCTTCGCCGAACATATCATGAATTTCGTTGTTGGTGCCTACACCGAGGGCGCGGATGAAGACCGTGATCGGAACCTTGCGGTTGCGGTCAACGCGAACATAGAAGACGTCATTGGCATCGGTCTCGTACTCAAGCCATGCTCCGCGGTTCGGAATTACGGTCGCGGAATAGAGCTCCTTTCCGAGCTTGTCATGCGTCATTGCATAGTAGATACCCGGCGAACGAACCAACTGGCTTACGATAACACGCTCAGCACCGTTGATTACGAACGTACCGGTTTCGGTCATCAGGGGGAAATCGCCCATGAAGATGTCATGCTCGTTGATCTCGCCGGTGTCGTTGTTATGAAGGCGGACCTTCACCTTCAGCGGCGCTGCGTAAGTCGCATCGCGCTCCTTACACTCGTCGATCGAGTACTTGGCATCGTCCTTGCAGAGCTGATAATCCACAAACTCCAGACTGAACCGTCCGTCGTGGTCGGTAATCGGAGAGATGTCCGTGAACACCTCGTAGAGACCCTTTTCCAGGAACCAGCGATAAGAGTCCTTCTGTACCTCAATCAGGTTCGGCATCTCAAGGATGTCCTTCTGCTTGGAGAAACTCATGCGGACGTTCTTACCGACTTTTACCGGATGAATCCTGTTTTTATCCATTGACGTTGTCACCCCTTGATTTGATTTTTCCCGCCGTGCGACACGTGTAGTCCCAAGGTGTTTCGGACAGTCGCGGCATTCATCGGAAAATGAAAGCAAAAACGGTCGAAGGAAATGCTTGCATTTGCCGTTGAAAACTGCTATAATAGTGTCCGACGGGCACATAACACCACAATAGTGCATCGTCCATTGTATCACAACTTTTTCTATTTGTCAAAGAAATATTTGTGAAAAATCTCGAGGGCATCAGCCCTCTTTTTTTGTCTCTTTCCACCAAAAAAGGAACGAACAGATGTCTCCGTCGTTCCTTTGGTTTCATTTTCCGTTGTTTTACAGGTAATCCTCCGACTCGTCGTAGTTCTCCTCTTCGAACTGCGAGCGATAGTCCTCTTCCTCTTTGGCCTGCGCATCCGAGATCCCGTACGAGTACGCGATGCTCCCGGTAATGGCTCCGACGATCAGCAGAATTCCGCCGATGATCGTGTAGTACTTCAGCAATCGGTTGGTCGTTCCGTAGATTTCCACGACGCCCGTCGCGATCGACCCCATCAAAAGTGCCGCAACCCCCGCACAGAACAGATTGATTCCCAGGCGTACGCCGTTCGCATAGGGAACCACCTTCGCCTCCTCTTTTCTCGAGAGCACCAGCGCCGGAAGAAATCCGAACAGCAGGGGGATCGAGAATGCGTAGATCATCGGCTTGGAGTAGATTCCGCGGCCGTAGTGCTCGTACACCGCGGAGAAGATCCCGACGAACACGGTCACGCCGGCCCAGATCTTCCAGTGGCGTCGGAACACCTTATCGCACATAGACAATGTCCGACACCTCTCTTTCGTAGTAGGTTCCGTCACCGGTCGGGAAGTTGATGACCTTGCCGCGGAATACCATCGTGGAGGATCCGCCGCCGTCAAGGTTGTACGCCTTCACGCAGCCCAGACGCTTTAAAAGGTCCGCAACCTGGTACAGGGAAAGGCCGTGGCTCTTCTCTGTACGGCCGTCCGCCACCAGCACGAAGTAGTGCAGCGGCTCCACCATACCGATGGCGGTACGGGGGTTCGTCGCGTAGCAGAGGTCAACCTCGGACTTGGGGTTTACCATAAACTCGCCGCCGTCCAGAAGCACCGGGCCGAAGGTGAAGGCCTGCCATGCGCCCATTTCCAGAAGCTCCTGCGCCGTAATGTACTTCGAGTGCGTAAAATAGAAGTCGCCGTCGGGCATGATCGCCATGACATCCATGCGGGCGTTGCCCGTGGTGCGGTACAGGAAACCGTTGCGGATGACGTAACCGCCCTCACGCGCGCCGTAGTTGTCGCCGTTGACCGCGAAGATCGCATTTTTCGACGGCATGATACGCGTGGGCTTGTCGAGAATGTTGCGTCCGTACGTGTCCTTGGCAAATGCCGTCAGAAGATACTGTGCCGAGGTCAGGCGGATTTCCGCAACATGAATGTCGGTGCTGTGCTCACGGTATTCCTTAAGTTCTATGTAAAGATGGTCATTCTTATACATTGTGTCCGTCGCGATCTCCTCGTCCGAGAACCACGAAGGGGTCGGCGTCACCTCCGGCGTCTCCGTCGGCTCCGGCGCAACCTCACCGCCGGGGTTCGGATTCGAGCCGTTGTCGGGCGTCGGCGACGGCTTCTTCGTCGGCGTCGGCGTCACGGTCGTGGCAAACAGAGCAAGGTTGATCCCGCCCGCATTTTCCTGCATCGGGCGCTTGATCACAAACACGTCAAGCATGACGTACGCAGTGTACGCCGCCAATAATAATCCGAATACGATCGCCCAGATCGGTCGCTGCTTTTTCATACAGAATTCTCTCCCTTGGATATCCTAAGTCAATCCCTTTTACTAGGATATCATTTTCCGCTGAAATTTACAACAATCTTTTTTACAGTTTCAGACATTTTCCCGCAAAAAATGCCCATTGTTCAGGCAAAAGGGATTTGGTACTCTAAGGGCAGATAAGCAAACGAATGGATCTCCGGTGAGTTCCGGCTCCCGACCCCTATCGCGGAGGCATTTATGGACATGAAACAACTGTACCCGAAGTCACGTCTCGGCTGGCTCTGGGAAAATATGGAAGGCAAGCGCGGCCTGTTTATTTTTGCGCTGTTCGGCACCGCTTTATACAACGTGCTGCAGCTGGTGGTGCCACACTTCTCGGGCAAGCTCGTCAAGCTCTTCCAGCGCGTGGAGAGCGAAGGCCTGAGTCTCACGGAAAATGCAGACACCTTCTATCGTCTGATCTTCCTCATGGTCGGTCTGACACTGTTCCGCGTCATCGTCGTGTACCTCGACTGTATGGCCTACGAGCGCGTCTCGCAGGGAGCGCTGTTCCGGATCCGCAACTTCCTCTATGACAAGATTCAGCGGCAGGACATGAAGTTCTACAGCACGTACCGCACCGGCGACCTGATGACCCGCGTGACGGGCGACCTGGACGCCGTGCGCCACAACATCGCATGGGTCATCCGCTGCATCGTGGAGTCCCTCACGCTGTATCTCTCGGCGGCCGTCTACTTCTTCACCATCGACTGGCTGCTGGCTCTGTGCGTGCTCTCCCTCTCCCCCTTCATCTTCCTCATCGTCTTCCGCTTCCGCAAGAAGGTCGCGCCGATGCACAAGGCACTGCGCGAGAAGCTTGCGGGAATGAACACTGATGCGCAGGAGAACATCTCCGGCAACCGCGTCGTGAAGGCATTTGCCCGCGAGGAGTACGAGAAGGAGCATTTTGATAAAACCAACCGCGACTACCGCGACACGAACGTCACGACGCAGAAGGTCTGGCTTAAGTTCTTCCCATTCGTCGAGTTCATCGCCAGCGCGCTTCCGGTCATCCTGCTTCTTGTCGGCGGTCTGTTCATCATCAGCGGCCGGATCGAGATGGGCGATTATGTTGCATTTTCCCTCCTGCTCTGGGCGATTGCGAACCCGATGCGCATGATGGGCAACATCATGAACGAGTTCCAGCGCTTCAGCGCAGCTTCCGATAAGATCATGGAGATCTACTACTCCGAGGCCGAGATTGTCGATCACCCCGACGCCATCGCACACCCGCAGCGGTTCGAGGGCAAGGTCGAGTTCGACCACGTCAGCTTCCAGTATGACGACGGCAAGCTGCCCGTTCTTCGGGACATCACCTTCACCGCGGAGCCCGGCGAGACCGTCGCAATCATCGGCGAGACCGGCTGCGGCAAGACTTCGCTGATCCAGATGATCCCCCGCTTCTACGAACCGAACTCCGGCTCCGTCCGCGTGGACGGCATTCCGGTTGAGAACTATAAGCTGACCGACCTTCGCAAAAACATCGGCCTCGCGACCCAGGACGTTCTGCTCTACTCCGACACCATCGAGGGCAACATCTCCTACGGCGCCATGACACTGACGGCCGAGGAAGTCGAAAAATACGCCCGCTACTCTGCGGCGTCCGACTTCATCCACCGCATGCCGGAAGGCTACGACACAATCGTCGGCGAGCGCGGCGTCGGCCTCTCGGGCGGTCAGAAGCAGCGCATCTCCTTAGCGCGTGCGCTTGCCATCAAGCCCTCCATCCTGATCCTCGACGACACGACGTCGGCGGTCGACATGGAGACCGAGAAGGAGATTCAGCACAGCCTGCGGAATCTCGACTTCCCTTGCACGAAGATCATCATCGCACAGCGAATCTCCACGACGAAATTCTGCGACAAGATTCTCGTCTTAAAGGACGGCCGGATCCTCGAGTCCGGCAATCATCGTGAACTGGTTGCGGCCGGCGGTTACTACGCAGAGCTTGTCAAGCTTCAGCTCGGAGAGTCGCTGGTCAGCGCATCGTAAAGGAGGTGAGCGCAAATGGCTGAGAAAAACACCTACAAACAGGACGAACGGCTCGACGAGCCCTTTAACATCCGACATCTCCTGCTCGCTTCCGCATATATCAAGAAGTACCTGCCCAAGATGATCCTGGCTCTGTGCATCAGCGCGCTCGGCGGTGCGATCGCACTGCTCAGCCCGATGATCACCCAGAGGGCGATTGACGACGCCATCCCCAACGGGAACAAGGGCTTTTTGTTCCTCTTAGGCGGCATGCTGGTGGGCGTCTCCATGATGAGCATCCTCTTCGGTCTTCTGCGCTCGCACATGATGATCCGGGTTTCCCAGAGCATCATCTACGACATCCGCAAGGATCTGTTCGCGCATCTGCAGAAGCTTCCGTTCCAGTACTATGACGACCGGCCTCACGGCAAGATCCTGATCCGCGTCGTCAACTACGTAAACTCCGTCTCCGACATGCTCTCGAACGGACTCATCAACGTCATCCTCGAGATGATCAACCTGATCCTGATTGTCATTTTCATGCTGATCGTGGATGTGCAGATGTCCCTCGTCGTCATGTGCGGTGTCCCCGTGCTGGCTGCCTTCCTCTTCTGGATCAAGAACCGTCAACGCCGGGCATGGCAGCGGGTTTCCAACAAAAACTCGAACCTGAACGCGTACCTGCAGGAAAATATCGTCGGTGCGCGCATCACGCAGATCTTCGCCCGCGAGGATGAAAATGCAAAGATCTTCGCCGGTCTTGCCGACGACTGCCGCCACACCTGGATGCACGCCGTGCGCTGCAACAACCTGGTTTGGCCCGGCATCGACGCCATCTCCGTCTGCATCCGCGCCGCCATTTTCATTTTCGGTATGGTCCTCTTCGGACAGGGCAGCAAATCCATCGGTACCATCATCGCGATCTCGAGCTATTCCTCGCGGTTCTGGCAGCCGATCATGAACATGGGAAACATTTTCAACAATTTCCTGAACAACATGGCCTACCTCGAGCGAATCTTCGAGACCCTCGGTGAGCCCGTGACGGTGGACAACGCACCGGACGCCGTCGAGATGCAGCCGATCAAGGGCGCGGTCACCTTCCGCGACGTATGCTTCTCCTACGAGCCCGGAAAGGAGATCCTGCACAAGGTTTCCTTTGACATCAAACCCGGCATGAGTGTCGCCCTGGTGGGTCCCACCGGCGCCGGCAAGAGCACTATCGTCAACCTGATCTCGCGCTTTTACAACGTCGACTCCGGCCAGGTGCTGATCGACGGCCAGGACATCTCGAAGGTGACGCTTTCGTCCCTGCGAAGCCAGATGGGCATCATGATGCAGGACAGCTTCATTTTCTCCGGCACGATCAGGGACAACATCCTCTACGGCAAGCTTGACGCCACCGAAGAGGAGGTGCAAAAGGCCGCGAAGCTGGTGTGCGCCGACTCCTTCATCACCGGCATGCAGAACGGCTACGACACCGAGGTCAAGGAGCGCGGCTCCCTGCTGAGTCAGGGCCAGAAGCAGCTTATTTCCTTCGCCCGCACGGTGCTCTCCGACCCGGCCATCCTCATCCTCGACGAGGCGACCTCCAGCATCGACGTGCAGACAGAAAGAGCCCTCCAGCAGGGTTTGAACTCCATGCTGAAGGGCCGTACATCCTTCCTGATCGCGCACCGTCTCTCCACCATCCGCAACTGCGACCTCATCATGTACATCGATGACGGCGGCATCACGGAGGCGGGCACGCACGACGAGCTGATGGCGAAGAAGGGCGACTACTACAATCTGTACACGTCGCAGCTTCAGGACATCGCATAACCGCGAGGTCACTGTTTTATGCTATTTGTTACTGTTTCTGTTTTTTCAAGCGATTCCTTCCCGCGGTCAGCCGGTCAAGGCAGGCGAGAACGCCCGGCAGCAGGAAGAGGATCAATACGATCGCAAAGGCGGCTCCGATGGCGATCGTGCGGCAGATCTGCTCAATGGTCGGATCGCCGAAGCACTGGCCGAAAACGGCCGTCACAATCACAATGATCAATCCGGAGGTGAGAATCGTGTGCACCGAACCCGCGTAGGCCCGCTTGAGGGCTTCCGCCGTTCCGCACGCTTTTCTCGCCTCTTGATAATAGTTGCTGAACAAAATGCCGTAGTCGATCATGGAGCCCATGAGGATGCATTGCACGATCAGCAGCGCAAGGTAGTTGATGCTGTATCCCTGGAAGCCGATGGCCGTGACCGTGATGTACACGCCGCACTGCACCAGAAGCACTAAAATGACCGGCACGACGGGCGAGCGAAACGTGATCAACACCACGAGGAAAATGGCGACCGCCGTCAGGATCGTGATCAGCGCAAGCTCACCGTCAAAGGATTGACTCATCTCATAGTTCATGGCCGGCGAACCGATCAGGTAGTACTCTCCGGCCAGATCCTTACATTCCCCGTTCACCCTTTCGAAAAATGCATTGATCTCCTCCCCTTCCTCGGGAAGACGCAGCGTGATGACCAGTCGCGAATACTCCGGGCCCTGCATTTGCCGGACCGCGTCCTGCATCTCCGCCGCGGACTGTTCGATGAATGCGGCGGTCTCCCCGCCCACCATCGCGCGGATGGAGGCGTCCGCCGCGAGCAGTTCCCGCAAAAAGCTCATCAGCTCGACAAGCGACATGGTGTCGGATTTCGCCTGTGGCATGCTCGCCGCGCGGAACTGATACAGCGTGCCTACGTAGGACGCGTCAAAGCCCTCCGTCATGCCGGCCAGAACCGCTGCCATCTCCTCTGCCGTATACTGCTTTCCCAGCGTATTCGAGAAGTTGGTCGCGCTCTTCACGCCGTTCCACGTCACCATCTCCTCCGCCAGCTTCGTGATCTTCTCATCGTCCCCGTTTTCGTACAGAAGCACCACCGTGCTCTCCTTCGGGAATACCTCCGCCACCGGATCATTGATGATCATCGAGTAGCTGACGGTCGTGCGGTTGTGAAGGATGAACGCGGCGACGAACAGCACGGCAAACACCACCGTGAGCGGAATGCGGAAACGGTTGCAGAACCCGGCGAGCCCGCCTGTGGGAATCTTCGGCGTCGGCTTTCTCGTCTTCTCCAAAAGGCCGGAGGTCCAAAGGATCAGCCCCGGCAGCACCAGAAACACGCACACGACGCTTAAGAACACACCCTTGGCGAGCACCACGCCCATCTCCACGCCGAGTTTAAAGCTCATGAAGACAAGCGCAAGAAGTCCCACCACCGTAGTGACCGAGCTGCTGGAGATGGAGGAAAATGCTCCCGCAACCGCCTCCTTCATCGCGGCCTCGCGGTCCGATGTCTTCGAAAGCTCCTGTCGGTAGCGGTTTGTTAAGATGATAGAGTAGTCCATCGACAAAACAAGCTGCAGGATCGCCGCCACGGAAAATGTGGTCTCCGAAACGGTCCCCAGGATCAGATTGGTTCTCAGGTTGATCACCACCGCAATGCCGATCGTAAAGAGGAACAGAAAGGGCTCGATCCACGAGTTGCACATGACGATGAGGATCAATGTGAGGATCGCCGCTGCGCCGAGCGCAACCCACGCCGGCATTCCCGAACCTGCGGTGTCGTCGTTCGCAAACTGCATCCCGTGCTCCGCAAACTCCGAGGCGAGGGTGCTCTCGATGGCCTTCTCCCCGTCCGTGTTGTACGCGAACTTCGTATGGAGGACGAATTTGGCGTAACCGTCCTTGTTACAGTCCGGATCATCCGCCCGGTAATCAACGTTTGTGACACCGTCAATCGCGGCGAGCCGTCCTGCCATCGCGGCTTTCTCCTCATCGCTTAAGCCCTGAAACATCACGCGGATCGTATAGTCCGCCGAATCCGGAAACTCCTCGTTCATGAGGTACGTTCCGATCTTCATCTTGGAATCGTCCGGCAGGTATCCGGACATGTCGGCAGTCATGCCGACCCTGGGGATCAGAAGGCCGCAGATCACGGTCGCCGCAAGCACGAACGCGAATATCCAGCGCCTCCGCTCCACAAGCAGTTTTGCAACATTTTTCAAAATAAACACCTCTTGACATAAGTATTTCTGCGATTTAGTATGATATCAATACATCGTCGTAACATCAACAGACTGTTTATTTTGATTTGTTGAGTGTTTCACAAAGCAACGTGTAACCGTCGCGAAGTCAACAGTCTTCCGGAATCTGTCGAGGTGGAAAAATGGAGAACCAACGCATCCGCGTCACCAAAAAGATGTTAAAAGAAGCCCTTGTCAGGCTTTTGGAGAACAAACCGATCGAGAAGGTGTCGGTCTACGAGATCTGTCAGACAGCGGAGATCAACCGCACCACATTTTACAAATACTACGGCAGTCCGTACGACCTTTTGCATGACATTCAGGCCGACTTCCTGCATGAGCTCGAGGTCAATCTGCAGGAGAAGGAGCAGCTCTACAGCCTGCAGAACATCCTGACCTACATCGACAACCACCGCGACGCCTGCCGTATCCTGATCACGTCTGCGGACTCCGACAACTTCCTTGAGAAGGTCTTCTCGCAGGCGTCACTCACGAAGCAGCTGGAGACGCTTCCCTCGGCGTCGCAGTCCGAAGTGTTCCGCCGCTACACCGCCGAGTTCGTGGTCTACGGCTCCTACTCCGTCGTCCGCAAATGGCTCCTCTCCGACCAGCCCGAATCGCCGGAGGAGATCGCCCGGATCATCAATGATCTGGTGCGGCGCTTTTAGAACAGGTCCAGGGAGCTGTCCAGATAGATTTCCTCGCGAACCGCAAGCTGATACTCCGGCTTCGTCATATAGTACAGCAGAAACTCCAGAATGATCGCACTGCCCAGGCTCCGGCCCTCGATCTTAAAGTTTGAAAAGCCCATGGGCATATAGACGTCCGTAATGTCCCGGATTCCGATGAATCCGGGATTTTTCATCGCTTCGGAGAAACGATATCCGCGCGCCGCATCGGGCGACACGCACACATGGTCCGGGCAGTCCTCCCCGAGGCTCTTCCGGCTGACGTTCTCGTAGCAGTTCTTCCGGTCGCAGCAGTCAAACCGGCAGCACTCGTTGCACAAAAACTCGACCTTCTCTTTCTGCTCCGCCGTCAGCGCCTCCAGCTTTGCGAACTCGCGGTTTAAGCGAAAGTCAGGCACGACATAGCGAAACTCCGCGCGGTCAAGCTCCTTCGCGAAGTCCGCAAAGTCCGTCAGCACCTTCGTGGTCGATGAGACAAAGTAATACCCCGGAAAATGCTCCCGAAGATACGCCAGCAACACCTCCGACGTCACGATGATGCCGTTTTGCACCGCGCCGTCCTCGAACATCGCGCACAGCCGGTTGCACCGCCGGTCCGACAAGTGCTCCGCACGAAGCAGCGAGTTGCTGAGCGTAAGCCTCGCGGAGATGCCGTACTCCTTCATAAGCGCCAGAACGTCCTCGGGCGCCGCGTCGCCGAAGCCCACGCGTCCGCCGCCCCACAGGCAGTCCTGCGGAGCCCCGTACACGGAGCCGATCTCGCACCGGTCGTAAAAGTATTCCCGGTGCTCCCGCCAGAGCGGCAGAAACGCCTTGTACAGCTCGTAAAATTCAAACAACCCGGGAAGGTGAACGTACGCTCTTTGCTGTTTCATTTTCCGACTCCTCTTTGTAAAAATCGCGGCAAACAACCGGCGAACGATGCTGTCCGCCGGCTGCCTGGCCAAGTCATATATCGATTGTTGCCCTGATTGCTGCTCAGTTTCTGAAGTAGAACGTCGTCAGATTCTGCTCGTCGGTGCCCTTTGTGAGGAAACCGGTCTCGAGAACGGCGCCGGCGACATTTTCCAAAAGGCTCCACATCGAGACGATGCTGCCGATCTCGCGTGCCTGCGTGTATTCCTTCGGCACGTTGGCCTCAAGAATGTCGGCCGCCTTGTCGCGGATCTGCGCCGAAAGCGTCGCCATCGCGTCGATCTCGGCTGCGAGCTTTTGCTTAAGGTCTTCGTAGTCCTTGTCGGAGATCTCCGCAAAATTCGGGCAGATCTTGCCGTCCTCCACGTGAACAACCTTGTTCTCGAGCATTTCGGTGAGCTTCTCAAGCTGCGTTGTCTCTCCGAGACGATCCTCGCATGCGCAGAGCACTTCTCTCGCGCCCCGTTCGAAAGGATTGATGACCTTGCTCGACAGGTCATTGTAATTCAGGATGCGCATGTAGCCCTTGTTTAAGGTGTACATGCCGTAAATGCCCGACATGACAATCTGATTCTCCCCGCGCTCACCCATCACATAGCCCTTGTAACCGTTCGCCAGAAGCGGGAACGTAAGAGGCGTCTTCATCTTCGCTTCCGAGTCGCCCACGGCCTCCCACATGATCAGCATCAGGATGAACCATCCTCTCGTGTTCTCATCGTCCGCATAGCAGCGGTAATCGGTCTCCGCAAGCAGGCTCTTACCCTTCTCGACCGCCGCCTTGATCAGCTCGATGTTGTCCTTGATTCCGGCATTTGCCGCCTCGCGGACTCCGTCCTTAAACTTCTTGTCGTAGATGACCATTCCGCTGTGGTATCGGCTGCCCTTCTTAACCAGGAGCTTGAACTCCTCGAGCTTCGCGATGTCCTCCTCCAGATACGGCACGGCGACACCGACGTCCGTGCTCAGCTCCTCAAGCGTCTTGGGGCTGTCCCACACCGAGAGCATGATGCTGCCCGGAAGCTTGTGATTAAACAGTTCCCAGTAACCGCTCGAGTTGTCTCCCCAGAAGTTCAGCGAAAATTTGTCCGGTGCGTAACTGTACTTACCGTATTCTCTCTGCATTTCCATACCTTTTTTTACCTTCTTTCTCCCTTCGAACAGATATTGCTTCACGTTGGTCGCGGAAATCCCCAGCCGCCGCGCGATCTCCTCGCAGCTCTCCCTGCGGATGTAGTAGCCGATCATTGTCTCGCGGTACGTTTTGCTTAAGAGCGCCAGTTCCCTCCGCAGAAGCGAGATATCCTCCTCCCGGATCATATCCTCCTCCGCGGTAATCTGGTAAGTTCCGACATACTCCTCGGGAATCTCGACCGTCGCGAATTTCGCGGCTCTCCGCCAGTAGTTCCGGCAGAGGTTATCCGCAACCGCCCAGACATATCCGAGAACAGCCTTGTCATCCTTCACCCTGGAATACGAACCGAGCAGCTCAACGGTAATGTCCGACGCCACGTCCTCCGCATCCGTCGCATTTCCGAGCCTGCGCACGCAATACAGATAAATCTTCGTCATGTTTGCGAGCACGATCTGCTCCATCTGTTCTTTCGTCATTGCCTTTTGGTTCCTTTGTTGGTTTGAAAGCTTTCACCCCTATAGTGGCGGTATGGTGCCACCGGTTAGGGAGATTGCAAAACTTTTTTTGTTTTTCGCAAAATCCGCCGTTTCAAGCTATTTTATCATATCGCAACTGCCTTGACCAGCATTTTCCGACGGACAGAAAAAAAGCAGGAGAGCCGTAACTCTCCTGCCTGTTTGCACTTATGAATGAAAATCAATCCTCATCTTCATCGCAATCGATGATCGCTCCGGTCAGATCCACCGAAACTCCCTGTCTTGCCAGCGCCATCAATGACCGCAGCATCTTTTCGCTGTGTATCTCGGTCTCCGAGAGATCGATCCTTCCGCCGAAGAAATTGGGCGCCGCCCCCTGGAAGGATTCGTTCGGCACCGGCTGTCCGTCTTCGGGATCGCCGTCGTCCGACATTCCCCTGACAAATGCCCTGGCAGTCCGCAACTCCTCGTCCTTAAGTTGCGCGGTCCGCTCCGTTCTCCATTGCTCGAACGAAAAATCCTCGAGCTCCGAATAGAAAGCGTTGTCCTTCGGTGCGAAAAATCTTGCCACCGCATGCTGGGCGATGATGATAATGCGCCAGTTCTCGCTGTCGCCGGTGTTGAACGGAAGCTCAAACACCCGCAGCAGTCCGGTTCTGTCGCGCTTGCTGATCACCGGTTCGAAATTGCTCTTTCCGATGCGATACGTGTATCTCTCATCCCATGCACGCGCCTGCTCCTCTTCTGCCTGCGCCGAAATCTCCGGGTCTGCACCTTCCGCTGCAGCCGTCGGAACCGGCTCCGTCAGGCGGGTGATGTGAACCATCGACACTTCCTTGTCGTCGTCCGTATGTCCTCCGGTCATCGCGAAGCGGAAAATGTAGTCGGTATTCTTCTCGAGCCCCTTGACATCCCGTACAAGTGATGTCCAGTTCCAGCCCCAGTCGCCGATCTCCCAGACTTCCGTAGTCTCGCCGCCGATGGTCATAAAACCTCTGACTCCGACATTGGAATTGCATGTATCTTCGAGCTTAAAATCTCTTGCGCTAAAGTTGATTGTTTTACTCATTTTGATATCCTCCGTATGATTATCTACGGTCGGAATCCGAGTATCCTTTAGACGTATTTCGCGGTCACCGGCATACTCTGCCCGACCGTTCTTGACAAGGCCCTTCGCCCTCTTCGGGTACGTGGTGCCTATCGGTTTCCCCAGCTCGTCCGTTACAATAATGTTTTTTTCCATGGGTTTCATCCCCCTTGCAACGCTATTCGATTAGTGACTCTTTCGTTTTTTTCTATGGGTATCATCCCCCCGGAGAAACTCCGTTACAGCCACAAATCCATAATATCAGCAACCCGCGGAAAAGTCAACGGCTCCCGGACATAAAAAAGGCCGGCAGGCAAACTGCCCGCTGACCTTTTGTGTGTCGTCTTTCTTTCGCGCAGTCTCCCGCGCAGAGGCACTAACGTAAAAGCTGTTCCACAAGATCTCTCTTTTCGTACAGGACACACCCGCCGTCGTGGTCGTCCGTGAGAAGATTGCCGCTCTGCAGCGCGAGGAACAACGGCGAATGCAATGCTTCGCGAAGCGAGGTGTTCTTCACGTTTACATCCGAATACGGTGAGAACGGGCACGGTTCCGCGCCTCCGTGAGAGTTGATGTGAAAGAACCCTCTTCCCGCCGCCACACAGCCGCCGGAGCTCTTCTCATCCCCCGGAAACGAGATGTATACCATCTCCGGCCGCTCTTCCCGCAGACGGGTGATCTCCCCGGCCAGAAACGCTCTCTCCGCTTCGCCCGGCGCCAGAGATTTACTCTCCGCCGTCACCGGCACAAACTCCACGAAGATCACGGCCTTGCAGCCCCGATCCGCAAGTTCCGAGAGAAAGGCGTCCGAAACGACTTCCCGGGCATTTTCCGTCGTGACCGTAACCGAGGCGCCGAAAATCAGGCCGCGGTTGCGAAGCTCATCCATGTTCTGAATCAAACGGTCGTAGATCCCCTCGCCGCGTCTGGCGTCGGTGATCTCCTTCCCGCCTTCAATGCTCATGATCGGAATAAGATTGCGGCATTTTCCGAACAATGCAAGATACTTTTCGTCCAGGAATGTGCCGTTCGTAAAAATCGGAAACAGGATGTGTTTTTTCTTTCCTGCCGCCTCGATCACGCCTCGGCGAAGCATGGGCTCGCCGCCCGCAAGGAGGATAAAGCTGATTCCCAGCTCATCGGCTTCGGTGAAGATCCGAAGCCACTCCTCGTCCGTCAGCTGGCTCACCGGCTCCGTGTCCGTTGTGGCATGGTTGCAGCGCGAGTAGCACCCTGCGCAATGCAGATTGCAGCTGCTGGTGATGCTCGCGATCAAAAACGGCGGGATGTGTTCCCCCTGCTTCTCCGCCTTCCTGCGCTTCTTCGAGGCCGCTGCCGCCGCCTTTCCGAAGCGAAGCATAAACAGGCTCTCCTTGGGGTTTGAGAACGTCGCTTTCACGGCGTCCGCGACGACGCGCTCCACCCCCTCCGTCATATACTCCTGCAAGTCAAATTCCCGTTCCATCGTTCCTCTCCGATTACAGTGCAGCGACTACGGCTTCCTTCACCTTGTCCATGTCGACCGTCGGCTCATAACGCGCAACCACATTGCCTTCGCGGTCAATTAAAAACTTCGTAAAATTCCACTTGATATATGCCTTGTCGCCGAATTTCTTGTTGTTCATCTTCGCAAACGTGTCGAGGGCCTTCATCTTGAGTCCCTTTCCGAAGCCCGCGAACGGCTTCTCCGTCGCGAGGAATGCAAACAGCGGGTCCGCCGTCTCCCCGTTCACGTCAATCTTCGCAAACTGCGGGAACTCGGTGCCGAATTTGACGGTACAGAACTCGTGGATCTCGTCGTCGTTTCCCGGCGCCTGGTTTGCGAACTGGTTGCACGGAAAATCAAGGATCTCAAAGCCCTTGTCCCGCAGCTCCCGGTACATCGCCTCCAGCGGATCGTAATGCGGCGTAAATCCGCACCCCGTCGCGGTGTTCACGATCAGCAGAACCTTTCCCTTGTATTCGGACAGGTTCACCTCATTTCCCTTGCGATCCTTTACGGTAAAATCATATACATTTGCCATGGTTGTTCTCCTTTCGAAACTCTTGTCTGTCGGATTCCGCTGCTGCCTTCCGGCTTATGCATCCAAAAACCGGTACAGCAGTCCGTACAGTTCTTTTGCCTCCGCTGCGCTCAGCGGAAAATTCTCCTTCGCCAGGGCAAGCGGGATGTCCTTGCACTGCTCCTTCAGAGCCTCCGCCTTCTCCGTGATGCTCACGACGGTGATCCTCTCATCCTCCGTCGAGCGCTTTCTCGTGACGTAGCCCTCTTTCTCCAGACGCTTTAAAAGCGGCGTCAGCGTCCCGGCATCAAGGCGCAGGATCTCGCCGAGCTGACCCACGTTCACGCTCTCCTTCTCCCACAGTACCATAAACACGATGTACTGCGTATACGTAAGCCCCAGCGGCTTGAGATACGGCGTGTAGGCGTTTACAATCTTGCGCGCGCATGCATACATCGGAAAGCACAGCTGGTTTTCCAGTTTCAGTTGCTCGTATTCCTGTGCCATGGTGGTCACCCTCCCGCATTTGCCTTTGTTCACATTATATTGCGTCAAATATAATTTGTCAAGATTATTTTTTGCTTCGCTCTCCCGCGGAAAATTCTTCCGCTACTAAACATCACAATTCGCATTTTCCTCTTGAAAATCGAACATATGTTTGGTATATTGAGCACGCAAGGTACTTTCCCCTGCCGGATCGGGTTGTCCTTTCTCCCGGCGGAACCGGCAGTTTGTATTACGGAAGAAGGCGTGCTATGAGGAATCTGATTTATCGAAACAACATTTATGAACTCCGGACCGGTCTCGGGATCAGCCAGGACCGGATGGCCGGGGATCTCCGTATCAGCAGGCGCAGCATCAGCAAGATCGAGTGCGGCGAGCAGAACCCTTCGCTGGAGATCGTCTACCGCATCTCCGCCTACTTTGACCGAAACATCACCGAGGTTTTTCCCCTTCTCGCGGAGACGCATCTCGCCTCCTACCGGGAATCAACCGGAGAAAGGAGCTGACTCCCATGGATTATACGATCATCGCCGTGGACTTCGACGGCACCCTCTGCTACAGCGACTGGCCGGACCTCGGTGAGCCTAACCGGCCGTTGATCGAATACCTGCGCGCGCAGCAACGCTCCGGCAACAAGCTCATCCTCTGGACCTGCAGAGCCGGCGAAGCTCTGGAGCGGGCTGTCTCCTGGTGCAGGGATTACGACCTCACCTTTGACGCTGTCAACGACAATCTTCCGGAGATCGTCGCTCTTTACGGCAACAATTCCCGGAAGATCACCTGCGATTATTACATTGACGACAGGGCTGTTTTGCCGGAGGCCCTGCGGGCATGCTGAGACTATGGAAGAACAAACAAAAGCATACATCGCCATAGACATGAAGAGCTTCTACGCATCCGTGGAGTGCGTCGCAAGAGGTCTGGATCCCCTGAAGGCATATCTTTTAGTGGCGGATTCGAGCCGCTCCGACCAGACGATCTGCCTGGCCGTCTCCCCTGCCCTGAAGGCGATCGGCGTCCCGTCCAGGCCCCGGCTTTTCGAGGCGAAACAGGCGATCACCAGATACGAGCGCCTGCATCACACCCGCATCTCCTACATCACCGCGGTTCCCCGGATGGCCGAGTACGAGCGCGTGTCCGCCGGGATATACGGCATTTACCTGAAGTATGTTTCCCCGGAGGATATCCACGTCTACAGCATCGACGAATGCTTCATCGACTGCACTCCGTACCTTCACCTCTACGATGCCGCCGCAAAGCAGTGCGGTCAGCTCCCCGCCCGCGTCATGGCGCTCACCATGATCCGGGATGTTCTCGCAAACACCGGGATCACGGCGACTGTGGGAATTGGAACCAACCTGTATCTCGCCAAGGTTGCCATGGACATCGTCGCGAAGAAAGCTCCCGCGGACAGGGACGGCGTCCGCATTGCCGCCCTCACGGAGGAATCCTACCGGTATCTTCTCTGGGAGCACCGGCCACTCACCGACTTCTGGCAGATCGGCCACGGAAAGGCCGCAAGACTCGAGAAGAACTTCATGTTCACCATGGGGGATGTGGCGGAGCGCTCACAGTGGGACGAGGAATGGTTCTACAAGACCTTCGGCATCGACGCGGAGATCCTGATCGACCACGCATGGGGCATCGAGCCCGTCACCATGTACCATATCAAGCACTACAAAAGCGACAATCATTCCCTCTCCAACGGCCAGGTGCTCCCCCGCCCGTACAAGTACGACGAGGCCTGCATCGTCCTTCGGGAAATGATTGACGTCCTCTGCTGCGACATGTACAAAAAAGGCCTTGCATCGTCGCGATTCACGTGGTGGATCAGCTACGATTACAAGAGCCTGGAGTATTTTCCGGAGTACGACGGGCGGCTTTCCATCGACTGGTACGGGCGGCTTCACCCCGCCCACTCCAACGGAACCGTCAGGCTGTCCGCTCCCACCAATGTTGCGAAGGAGGTAGCCGAGCGGATCATGCAGGATGTTGAGAGGAAGAGCGACCGTCGGATCCTTCTCCGCAGACTGGGCGTCTGCGCCTGTGACGTTGCAGACGATGACGGAATGTACCAGATGGATATGTTCACCGACTACGCGGCGCAGGACAAGGAACGGCAGCTGCACGAGGCTCTTCTGGAAGTACGCACCCGCTACGGCGCCAACGCCCTGTTAAAAGGCCTCAACCTTCGGGAAGGCGCTACCACAAAGATGAGAAACGAACAGATCGGCGGACACCGGGCGTAAAGCGGCATCGGTCTGACATGCGGCCGCAGGCGTATCCGGCCCGCCGGACACGGAGGAATGACGATGAGTGAACACACTGCTGCGTCGGTCCCCTCCTCTTTCCGATACGCAAATGTCCTAAAGAAAGGAAAACCCGTGCACAACGGGACCGACCGTTTTACCGCAAAGCACCCGCCCATGGACCTGACGAGGCGGGCTAAGATTTTCAGCCCTTTTGACGCATTGAAGGGCTTCGGCGACGAACTCGCGAAAGCGCAGTCGGAGGTTGCCGACGCTTTTCTTACGGATACCGAAGATGCCGAGGAGCCCCCGTAGCGGAGGGGCGCAACGAATCAGGAGAACTGCCATGTGTACAAGATACGCCCTGGAGAAGGATCTCCCCGAGCTTAAAGATATTATCGACTCTGTCTTTCAGTCACTGCTGGCACAGAAGTTTGTCGACTCCCATGCAAGGCCGATCGTCACTGACGGCGAAGTTCGCCCCACGGACATCGTGCCGGTGATCGCACCGAATGCGAAGGGCCGCAGGACCGTATATCCCATGCAGTGGGGATTCCTTGCAAAAGACAACAAGCGTACGCTCTTCAACGCCCGGGTTGAAACCGCGGGCGAGAAGCCGACCTTCCGGGATGCCTGGAAGTCTCACCGATGCATCATCCCGGCTTCCTGCTACTTCGAGTGGCAGCACTTAAAGAGCCCTGACGGCAAGGAAAGAACCGGGGACAAGTATGCCATCCAGCCCGCCGGCTGTACCGTAACCTGGCTCTGCGGTCTGTATCGCATCGAGAACGGTTATCCGGTTTTTGTTGTACTGACAAAGGCACCCACCGTGGAACTCTCGAATATCCACGACCGGATGCCTCTCATGCTGCCATCGGATAAGATTGAAGAATGGATCGACCCCTCCTCAAATCCCGAGGAGCTGCTCTCCTACGCGCTTTCCGACATGATCATCGAAAAGAGCGATGATTAAGCGAATCCGGCAAAAGCGGGAATTGCGTCGGAACCGCCCTACAGTTCCAGCCGGAGTGTAACGGCGTCGAACACCTCGCCCCGCTCGATGCGGTGGTTTTTCTTGCGGTACGCCTCGGCAAAACCCAGTTTCTCCGCCACCCGCAACATCGCGTGGTTACCCGACCATGTCTGGGTATACGCTGTGCGGAATCCCCGCTCCTTCAGGTACGCAAGGTACAACCGAAGTGCCTCGGTTGCAACACCCTTGTTGTGCGCGGCCACCACCGGAATGTCGATTCCCACCGCAGGAATCTGCTCCGGATTGTCCACATACTCAAGGTCGTCGTAGCAGCTCACCCAGCCCACATGCACTCCGTCCGACTCGATCTCAAACTTCCATCTGGTCGCATCTTCCGGCAGTTGCTGCACCGACTCATAGTACTCCGTCCACGCGGCACGCTCCGACTCCGCCGCATTTTCCGTCGCACATTCCTCCTCGGAGCCTTCAAACTCCCACGGAGCATCGGTCTTCATCCACTCCGTCTCCGTTGTAAACCAGCGCACATAATCTTCAATGTCGCGCTCATTCATATCCCGCAATTGTACCATTTTTCATCCCCCTATCTGAGCATTCTTTCTATTTCTTCCTGATTTGCATTCGGCAGAATCTTCCGAAGATGCCAAAGAACGCGCGCATAGGACTCCTCCGGCGTGCGCTTGTACACCGCATCCGTAAACTTCTTCCCGATGCAGGCACTCGCCTGCCCGCCAAAGCCGGCCGACGAAAAACTCATTTAGCTGATTATACCACAGAAAGCCGTTCTTTGCACATTGGAGCACCCTGTTTTTTACCGGGTTACGCGAATGCCATCTGCAGCAAAAGAAACGCCCGAATGACAATCTGCCATCCGGGCGCAAGGTTCTTATTTCTTTCCGTGCTCTCATGAATTCAGAAACGCTTCGATTTCCGCAGCGAGCTTCTCCACGGAAATCCCGCAGTCTCCGGAGCGTCTTGTACAATCCGCCGTGATTTTCCGCAATACTCTGGTCGTTATCGTTGACGACAATGATCAGATTGCCCGTGTACTCGCCGGCGTAATCCAGGGCCTCCAGCGCCTCACCGCCGGATAGGGAACCGTCGCCGATCAGGGCGATGATATTTTCCGTGCCGCCGGCCAGATCCCTCGCCTTCGCAAGGCCCAACGCCAGCGAAACCGAAGTCGAAGTGTGTCCGACGGTAAACATGTCGTGCTCACTCTCAAAAGGATTCGTAAATCCCGTCACATCCGCAAAATGAGCCTCGTCCGTGTACGCTTCCCGGCGCCCCGTAAGAATCTTGTGCGGGTAGCACTGGTGGGAAACGTCAAACACGATCTTGTCCTTCGGCGAATCGAAGACATAGTGAAACGCAACCGTAAACTCCACAATTCCCAGGTTCGGGCCGATGTGCCCGCCCTTCTTGCTCACCCGGTTGATGACCGCTGCTCTCGTCTCGTCGGCGAGGACCGGCAGTTCTGCCACGGCCAGCTTTTTGACGTCATCCGGGCCGTTAATCTTCTCCAAAAACATACGTAAACCCTCCGCGCAATAAACTATTGTTTGTGATAATCCACCATGGCAATTCTATCATCCGGAACACAGCGGAAACAATGTATTATTTCTTGCCGGAGATTGTTTATGTTGTCATTTTCCCGTGCAGGAAATCAGGAGATGCTCCTCCGCCACATCGATGTAGACATCACAGTCGCCGCCCGAGACGTCGTACACATGCACGATGTCCGTGACCTCCGGGGCCGGGTCCAGCTCCGCAACAATGTCCGGAAAGGCCTCCAGCATCTCGGGATGATAGTGCACCGTCTTGCCGTCATGGAACACCGCGGTATACAGGATTTCCGCCTCCACGAGATCCTGGAAAATGTGGCTTCCGTACGAAAGCTCCGGGTTGTATCCCGCCTTGGACTCCTCGGTTTCGCAGATGATCTCAAAGGCGCTGATGTCGGAAAATGCGGTGGGCACCCCGAGTTCCGGCGAAGTGGTTCCCACACGCCCCGGAACGATCAGCATCATGTGCTTGCCGGAGTCACGGTATTTCCAGTTGATCTTACCGATCAGCCGCGCCACGAGAATTTTGTCCTTGTACGGCATGTTGTAATACCGGATCGGATCGACCCAGACCACAAGGTCGAGGGACGAGGCCTTCGAGATTCCCATGGAGGAACCTCTGCTCTCCAGGAAAATCCGGTCCGCCGGAATGTCCGCAGGCACCGTTGTCCCTTCCTTTCCCTTCTGCACCTGCAAAGGACGGCATTGCAGAAGGTCCACCGAGTATTCGCCGTTCTCGGACAGATTGATCGTAAACTCCGTATCCACCGGGTATTCATACTCATCCTGGATGCATCGAAGCATTCGGCGCATCTGGTCCATCAGCGTCTCATTTTTCACCAGACCGCGGCACGAAATGAACTTGATCTCACGCTCGCGCCCCATCTCACGCAGCCGGCGCTCCGCATCAAAATCATGCTCCAGAAGGATTTTCTCAAGGTACTTCGGGATGTCCGGAGCGAGCTCGTCGTAGCTTCGCCTGGTGAGCACATGCTCGCTCATATCGATGACCTCGGCCTTCCCCTGGGAAAACTTATGCTTGTCCGCCGAGGAGGAGTACAGCGTGCGCTCCGGCTCATCGAGGTTCACGATCCGCGGGTACGAGCCCTCCGTCCGGTCCACGGCGGAGGTTCCGAGGCCCATCACAAGCCGCAGCATTCCCGCCGTCGGATCACTCTCCTTCATGATCCGGTAAGGGCTGTAGGAATAGCCGACCCCTGCCGCACAGGGCATGTAGTTGCGCCCGTAATATGAGCCCGAGACACGCTGGATCAAAAGTGCCATCTGCTCATCGCGCTTGTCAAGTCCGCGGCGCTTGCGGTAATCGAGGGCGGACAGGCTCATCGTGCTCGCATACACTGTTTTCACAGCGTTGTCAAACTCCTCGAGACGCTCCTCAAGCGTACCGCGGTTTGCGCAGAAGACCGATTCGTATTTGCCGGCAAATGCATTGCCGAAGCCGTCCTCGAGGATACTGCTCGAGCGGATGATGTAGGGATCCTGCCCGTAGTATTCGATGATCCGCATAAACTGCTCGCACATCGCGTCCGAAAAGCGGCCGTTTTTGAGCTTGTCCGCAAACTCCGCAGCCAAGGTGAAATACCCCTCGTCCGTCCGCTGCCGCACGCGCATGTCCCACAGGTTGTTGTCGACAATATAGGTGTAGTAAAGGTCCGACCCCACGTAAAACGAGTCGTGGGGTTCCAGCACCTCGTCGATGTCGGGCTCGCGGTTTCGGATGATCGCCCGCGCTAAAAGCATGCCGCAGGCCTTGCCGCCGATCATTCCGGTCCCGATCATGTGGTCGCGCACCGCAAAATAATCATCCGGCGTTAAATTCCGCTTCACCATCGTCCGCATCTTCTCGTCCCGGGTCATCATGATGTTGCACATTCTCGAGCAGGCTTCCGTCACATCGATCCCGGCCTCATGCTGCAGTTTGGCCCGGTTGAAGAAACGGTCCCAGGAGTCGGAATACTGTTCCTCCGCGGAGCGCTGCGCGCGCCCCAGCGTCTGGTAAAACCGGCTTGAAATAACGCCGTCCAGGATCGGCCGAAACGCTCCCGAGGCCGGATCGTAGGTGTGCGGAAGAAACATCGTGTCCGAGTTTCGGTTCCACACCTTCTCGGGCCGGACGTAAACATTTTTCGCATCGGAATACACATCAAAGAACAGCTGCGTCGTGTTCAGAATCTTGTTGATGGCCTGAACGGAGTGCTTACCCCGGATGATTGGGAAAAACGCAACCGTGTCAAGGATAAACAAAAACGGGCAGGTGACTCGGAAAAAGTTCCCCATCATCAAATCGGTGGCCCACGCCGTCTGCAGCTCCGACAGACAGTCGAACACATAGAAAGCGTCCTTTCCCTCCCGCTCGATCAGGTTGTGAATGTCCATCGTAAAATTCTCAAACCGGTGGTTAAGCGGCACCTCAATGGTCTTTACCTCCGGGCAGTCCTCCACAAGCGGCTCGTGGCTTGCGAAGCGAAAATAAATGATATTGCGCTTATCCGCCTTCGCCTGGCGGACATAGGGCTCCATAAACAGCCGGAACTCCGAAAGGTCCGACACTCTCCAGACAACATTGTCACCGAGCCGTATATAATCAAGCGCCTCGTCCATCTCCGGAATTCCGCTTTTCACCTTATCAAACGCCGCCATCCTTTACTCCTTTCAAAACAAAAAGGCGCTTCGCCCCATCGGGGTGAAACGCCTTTGCCTCACATATCTCGTGTCTATATCATACCATCCGGCGCAGGCAAAATCAAGAAGGTTTTGCCTGCGCTGCTTCCACGTCTGTTTTCTGTAGCATCAAAAATATATTCTTACCACTGGGACAGCAAATCTCTCCTCGGACACATCCTGTCATTACGCGAACGGCATCGGTTTGATTGTATACCATAGGATGCTATCCCGTGGGCAGTTTTTTGTCAACATAAGTAGCATTTTCCTGCACTCTGAACCCACAGTTAAAAAGCAAAGAGCGCATTTATGAAAATGCGCTCTTACAACAATCAGAAATTATCGCGGTTCTCACTCTTTGTGCCGACGTTGCCGGTGCCCGTGGAAGCACGCAGCGTAAGCGTGTAGCTGCCGCTCGAAACGGAGAAGATGTCGCTTGTGTCGGAGGATTTCAGACGCTGGTATGTGCCCTTGCTTCCGAACATCTCCTTCTCGCCGTACCAGTCTCCCGTTCCGTACGCTGCCTTAAAGATGTAATCGCCTGCCGGCATCGTCACCGTAATATTCTGTCCCTGGGCGATAAATGCGCTCAAAACAAGGATTTCCTCGCTGCCGGACTTCTTATAAATCTTAAAATATGTGCAGGAACCGTCGTTCGTCGGCGGCTGAATCTTCAGCGAAACCGCATTCCCCGAATACGAGCTGTTATGATACGTTTCTCTGGTTGACGGTTTGGGCTGGACGCATTTGGCGAGATAACTCTTCGATTCTTTGTAGGAACCGAGTTTGGAAAATGCAGTGCTGGCACTGTAGTACTTTTCCTCTTTGTACAGCGCAAGGGCTTTCTCATAATCCAGAGCGTTCTGGCATTCTCTCCTTAAGGTGGCTCGGTCCGAAATGTCGCCGGCCTCGGACAAATTGAGCTTCTCCAGTGCCTCCTCGTACTTTCCGGCGTCCATGAGTTCCTGAACATCCTGTCGTATGGCATCCACTTTGCAGCGCTTCGCCTGCCCGGACGCGCCCTGGTAATCGCCTGCAGTAAGGAACTTCTCATAGGCTTCCCAACATTTGCCTTCCGCCCACAACGCCGTCGCTTCCTCATAAGCGATGCCGCGGTCACACTGTGCGATCAGCTCTGCGGAATTCTCAAAACCATCCAGCTTGGCAAGTACCTCCCTCGCTTCGCGGAACTCCGCACGGTTCACCTTCTCCATCGCCTTTTGGTATGTAACGGCTTTGTCCGCATACGCGAGTTTGCTCTCGGAATCCTTATAGTCTCCGAGCTCGTCGAAAATCTCTTTCGCCTGCTCGTACTTACCGTCCTTAATGGCTTCAACGCCTTTCGAATAGCGCTCACGCCTGTCCTTCTCCTCCAGCTTCGGCTTGATTGCGAAGAACCATACGCAGACACCGACCACCGCAAGGACCGCCAGGACGGCCGCTGCAATCGCCCACTTTCTTCCGCTCTTCTTCGGCGCGGAAATCACAGGCTGCTGCTCCGCCACCGCCTTAAAAGCCGCAAGAAAGCTCTGTTGACGGGAAAGTTCACTCTGGTACGCCTCGCCTTCGAAGGAGACACCGTTCTTTCCGAGGACACATTTTTCGAGAATGCAGCCTCCCGCCGCCGGGGAAATCGTGTACATTTCGTCAAGCCACTGCCCGGCAAATGCCAGCCTCTTTTCGGGCTCAAACGCCGTGATCGCAATGTTGGCCGCAGGGATCGTTCCGATCGCCGCCAGCCGCAGGTAACCGCCCTCGCGAAACTCTGCTGCCTCCACCGGCATGCCGCTCCAACGCGGAAGCACCGACGCATCCGTGAGAAGCCTCCAGACTTCTCCGGGTGTTCTCTGAATCTGAATACCGGTACGAACTTCCATGGGGAATCCTCCTTTCAACAAACCGTCGACTGTTTTCTTGCCGTTCACTCGTACACTATATCACCGTTCGTTTGCCGCAATAGATACACCGATAGCAAGTTGTGCTGCTTATTCTGTCGGCCTCCTCATTGTGGTAAACATCTTCCCATGCCACTATCATCTCGTGTCCTGTCAGGCACTTGCAATAGTCATTTTCCGATCCCTACTCCACCGGAACGAACTTCGCCTGACTCCAATCGACCTCGGGAGTATTTTTCGTCTTTATCTTCACAAGCCCGGCCTGATACGCCTCATATTCTTTCATCGCCTTCTCATATTCCTGCTTGTCTTTCTCCCGGTTTTTCAACTGTGAGCGAAGCGGAAGGAAGATTCCGAGGCCCACGCCGAGGGTCATGCAAATAATAAACGGAACAACCGCATCGAAGAAGAAAATCGCCCATACAAGCATCGCAAGCAGCGACAATCCAATCAGGCTGAAAATATACAGCCCAACATATGACGACTTGCCCGGCTTCTGAACCGGCTTCCAGGATTGCGAAACGCCGCACTCCGGACAGGCTGTATCCGCAGCAAAACCGAGGCCTTCTCTGTTCTCCAGATTTCGTTCGATAATACTTTTCGCCAGTTTCATCTCCGCGATTTCCATGCCTGCCTGCATTCCCGTAGACAAAACGGCTCCTCCTACCTCAAGCGGTCCGCGTCTGATTACGCCCGACATCCGGGCCCCGCAGGCCTCACAGTTACAGGTGTACGGAACTTCAAACCAATACATGTTGTTCATACCCGGCCTCCTTATCAATCACATCTTTTACAGTCCGTTTTTCTGCATCATCTCGTATAGTTCCAGTGCTTTTCTTGCTCGCAATGCCTCCGAGTATTTTGATTCCGTTGTATTAGAATCCCATCCAAGGAAAGCGAATCACGGCCCGCGATCGATAAACATGTTATACTGCCCAAAATCAGAAACCGAAAGCGTCGGTGCATCGCCGTACAACTGCTTCCCTTTTGCATTTTCCAACATAACTTTTCTCACACTTTCCCCAGTGTATACCGAATAAGAATACTTCTCCTTCGATTTGATTTCCTCCCCGGTAATCATATTACGAAGCGTGCCAATCAATCGGGAATTCCACTTCTGAATTACCGTTTTATCCGAATAAGTAAACGTCCCGCCTTTATAATATTCGAATTCCAGAATTAAAACATACGTAGCGAGGTTCGGGTCATCTGTAGGAAGCAGTCCCCGATTCTCTTTTCCGCCAATCTGTCCGCCGCTCTTAAGTATATCGGCAGTTGATATCGGAAATTCTCTATGGTACGTGTGATCATGCCCGCCCTTGGATATCTCACCGGTACAGGGGTCGATAACTTCATTCAACGCGACTATGTAATAGCGGGGATTGGGATTGGAAGGCTTAAACGCACGGATTCCGTTTACACCGTACGCTTTACTAATGGCAGCATCATTCCAGTTTTTTAATTTACTGTAATCAGGATACTCGCGAACGCACCATTCGCCTTTCCATGTTTCAAAACTATACTCCTCCGGCTTTCCGGGATTCTTGATAACCCATCTCACCGATCCCCTGCTGAGGTTCGGATATTTCTCACTGACAGCTTTTACCAGATTGAGGCTGTAGTTAGACCGAAACTCCTCGGAATTATCCTCAGAATCGTGCTGTTTCCATGTAAGATTCACAGACATAGATTTCTCACCGACATATACGTTGGTTATGTATACATCAATATTACTGTCCACTATCATTTGGAGGACAACCTTCTCATCCTCTGATAACTCCGCATATTTAGGATCATCCACAATCAATGTCGGTGTCGGAATCGGGGTTTCTGTAGGCGTCGGCGTTTCGGTAGGTGTAGGGGGTTCTGTAGGCGTTACTTCCCTGACCTTCTTCTCTGTTTCCCTTCTCTTGCCGGAATCATCGTCTCCACATCCGCTCACGAACAATAAAAAACAACATAGTATTCCGATGAATGCCGTTACAGCTTGTCTTCTCTTCTCCATATCAACCTCCTGCTTTTCGGGGGCTTTAAGCCGCAATAACCTCAACTGTTGTTCGTCGTGTCCGCACCGGATTCTTCCGTTCCTTGGGGCGCAGATGTCTGGACAAACGAAGGCATCGTATCATAAGGGAACCAGTATTTGCCGGCGCAGACAAATGTCTGGATAATGTCCAGCTTCATCTGATTGCCGACTACGTAAACTGTTTTGTTGTTGGCATTCTGAGCGTATTTGTCATGAAAGGACAATGTCGCATGAAGCTCGTGCAGATCGGGCTGGATCTCCCGCTCCTCGGAAACCGTCAACTCCGTATACGGATGCGACTGCGTCCATCCCTCTTTCTTCAATTTCTCACCTTCCACGTCCGCAGCTTTGTTCATCTCCTCACGCACTCTCATGACATAACCGCCGAACTGATCCGGGTGAAATCCTGTCCCGTCAGGAAGAAGACGGGTCATGGTTTCCTTGGCGTAACTCAGCTTGCCGAACCGGGCACCCGTTGCATCCTCTCCCATGATGGAAACCTTCCACATCCATTTCATTGCGTCTGCGGCTTTCTTCTTGTGGGAAGGCCGAAACAACGAGCATATGCTGACAATCGCGACGATAACACCAACCGGCGGTAATAAATATTTAAAGCCGTATCCGAATATAATAACGCCGGGGCCGACAAAATTCTTAATCACCCAGCCTCCGAAGAAATAGCCGACTACGGCCGCGATGAGACCGCCCAAGACCATTTTGAATGCTTCCGCAAACTCTGCGCTTCCGGGCGGGCTGAATTTAAACTGCAGCGTTTTCAAGCGATTGATCTCGCCCTGATCCAACGGTTTTTCCCTTACCTGAAATTGAATTTCCTTCATCTCGATTTCCTCCTTTTTCCCGCTTTCCTGATCACTCGATCGTAATCGTCTTCGTTGCTACTGTCTCTCCGTCAATGATAAAGCTGATCGTCACTTCCGTGCCGGTTCCGAGCGCCGACAGAATGTTCTGCAGCATGATGGTATCACCTTCATTTGCCGTCTGTGTATCACGTTTCAAGGTTCCGTCAACCGTCCATCCCACAAGGCCCGCGCAGGAGTAAAGGTTGAGGTACTGCTTTCCCTTCTCGAGATCATTTTTCGGCTTGGCTTCGCGGTACACCGTCCCATTGAACGCATCTCCCTCTTTTGAAATCGAAACCCTCATGGTGCAGTCATCCGCGTCAATATCCTTGTTTGCCTTATACTTGATGTTCAGGAGCTCCTGTCCGCCATATTTGACGTCGATAATCTCGACGGCCTTCGACCCGCATCCCGTAAGACACAGCATTACAAGTACAACAATCAACAACACCGATACTCTCTTCTTCATTTCATTTTCCTCCTATTGTTTGTTCTCCGCCAGCACCGCGTCCATCTTCCGGATCACGTCCTTCAGGATAGAAACGACGTATGCGCGGTTGCTCAGACTGCCCGAGCCACGCTTCCAGATAGACTCATAGTGCTTTTGGAACTCCTGTACCAATGCGGCGTGACCGGACTGACACATCACCGGCGCCTCGCCGCTCCAATCGTTGATTGACACGCTCTGGGTTTCCTTGACGTGCCAGCAGCTGCTGCTGTGAAGCTCCGGGAGATCATCAAGAATCAGCAGCGAAAAATTCGGATACTTGTCCAAGTATTCGATATATCCCGCAAGGATGTCCCGGCATCCCTGAAGATCCAGATCATAAAAGCCCTTGGTCAGAAAATACACCCCGGCCATACGGCATTTGCCTTCACTGATGATGGCGTTCAGACGCTTGAAGGAGATGATTTCCCGACACGGCATCCCGTTTGCCATCATGCTCTCGAAACTGTCGTTAAAGCGGCGGTATTCGTTGCATTTCCAGGCGTATTCGCCGTCATCGGCGTTGTCCTTGCGAAGCACACGGCAGTACGAGGCGAAGGACATGTACATCGGATTCACACTGTCCTTCACAACACAGAGGGCTCCGGGCAGGCAGTACTCCGTGTAGAGAACCTCAATCATGCTGCGCACGTACTCATCATTGTAAATGTTGAAAAGCGGCTGCGAATAACGGTAGGTCGCATCGAAGCTCTGGCTCATCTCCTGCACAAAATCAACATCGTTTAAGAACGTTCCCACAGGGTATGCCGATCCGACGGAGGTCTCGGTGACAATCACCACCTTGCTGTTCCGAAGGATGCAGAACATCTGCTCCGCAACATTTCTTGTGGCGCCGAAGAATGTGTAAAAACGAACCTTGCCGGACACCATCTCGCCCATATAAGTCTCGATAATCTTCGAAAAATACCTTGTATCCCCGGACATTCCGATTACGACATTGACGCTCACCCCACGCTCTTCCACGGTCTTCCGCAGATTCACAGCAAATACGGCGTTGGTAAAGAAGCTCATCCGGTCACTGCTTAAGAAAAAGTCGATTGTTTCGCCCTTGGGAAGTGTCTGAAATTCCTCCTCCAAAGCAGCCGCAATCTGCAGCGCGCCGAACGCAATTTTCTTGTTGCGGTCCCCGATTTCCTCCTCTGCAGGCTCGTCCGTCTCCGGAAGCTCGGTCGGCCCGTCCGAAATCAGCTCACCGTCCTGGGAGATCCACTGAATCATATTGTTTTTCATGGACATCACCGAGGTGATATCCGTGGAAAATCCGGCATTTTCCAGCTGTTCGCGAAGCCAGTCGATGCGCTCCGACGTGTCCGCAAGCGTCATCAGAAACTCGGCAATGTCCCCCGCCTGCCGGCTGCTTCTCTTCAATTTACGGTTCCCCGAAATGTAACGGCTGATCAGCGACGGGTCCAGCCCGGTGGCACGGGCGACATCAAGATTCGTCAGCTCGAATTTTGTAATTACCGTTTTCAGATTTGTGTTTTCTGCCATAGTGATTTTGTCCTCTTTCACTTTTATTCGTACATTGCAACTTTTTTATCTCCGTTTTTTTATTATCACGACCGTAACAGTGACAACAGTTCCCAATATAACTGCCAAAACAATCCCAAGCACAATCTTGCTTCCTAAGGACATTGGCATCTCAACCCTCAGATTATTCCCGATAAACGTCCTGATTTCAGAGATGCTGTATGTAACAGCTTCTGTATTTCTCTTTTTCTCCGGCGGTGACTTGTATGGCATAGAACCCATTCCAAAAAAGCCCTTGGTTGAATAATCGTAATAGTATAAATCAATCTTCTCCGTTTCAATGTTAACTGTGCCGGCCGGGGCACCGTTTATGTACTTGTTATAGGCACTGTTTTGCTTTTTGGAAATTCCGAAGACGAAAATGTCGAACTTTCCTAAGTCCTCTTCTGTTTTGATTTCTTTTATCGACGCCCCCATTAAACTGAAAGCCCTCCACTCTCCATCGCTCTGAAGCAAAAGGACAATGCTTTTCGGGTTCGCAGGTCTCTTCCCTGTTATTCTTTCACTTTTATGATTTTTGAAATTCGCGAAATCGTACGTCTGAAAATCCAGCAGGCCATCAGACACAAATTGCAGCAATCGCTCCTCTCTCTTTAGACTCTCTTTGCTGGCTTTTGTACAAAGAAAGATGAAGGTCGGAATACAGAGAATTAAAATGACAGATAATACAACAAGCACCTTTTCTTTCTTATCCACGTTTTTTTTCTCTCCCATTCATTCGCATTGACAAAAAAACGAGCTTCTATTCCAGTCATTGTCAATTGACAATCTTCTGTCATTGACAATTGTACAGGATTTAAATTTTCGTGTCAATCACAAATTGTTCACAAAACAAAATGGCAGGTCTTACGTCATAGACCTGCCAAAAAGCACGAATTGTTCATCGGATTGTAAAACTTTTCCGAAACTTTTGTCACTATAGTTCCAAAATTCACGGCAAAGGCGCTCTTGTGGACGTCTCTATTCCTGATTCCACCGGATTTTTCACAATTCTCTCTCGCTTTTTTGTGTCAACCCATGCTATAATGTAATTTACTAAAAAATCTACTTGGAGGTGAAACACATGGCATATAACCGTTTTGTTCTCAACGCAACGTCCTACCACGGCAAGGGCGCCATTGCGGTAATCCCGGAAATTGTCAGGGCAAAAGGCTTCCGCAAAGCCTTCGTGGCTTCCGATCCCGGTCTGGTGAAATTCGGTGTCACGGCTAAGGTTACCGATCTTTTGGCGGCAAATGGCATTGACTTCGAAGTTTATTCCAACATCAAGCCCAATCCTACCATCGAGAATGTGCAGGCTGGTGTGGAAGCCTACCAAAAGAGCGGTGCCGATTTCATGATCTCCATCGGCGGCGGTTCCTCCATGGATACCGGCAAAGCCATCGGAATCATTGTCAACAACCCCGAGTATGCGGATGTCCGCTCGCTGGAGGGCGTGGCTCCCACGAAGAATCGGACTGTATTTACCATCGCCGTGCCCACCACAGGCGGCACCGGCGCGGAATCCACCATCAACTATGTTATCACCGACGTACAGAAAACTCGCAAGTTTGTCTGCGTCGACCCGAACGACATCCCCGATGTGGCCGTGGTTGACCCCGATATGATGGCCACCATGCCGCAGAGCCTCGCAGCCTCCACCGGCATGGATGCTCTCACCCACGCCATCGAAGGTTATACCACAAAGGGCGCCTGGGAGTTGTCCGACTGCCTTGATCTCGAAGCCATCCGGCTCATCGGCAAGAACCTCCGCAAGGCGGTTGCCGGCGATCCCGACGGCCGTGAGGGAATGGCCCTTGCCCAGTACGTGACCGCCATGGCCTACTCCAATGTCGGCCTCGGCATCGCTCACTCCATGGCGCACACCTTAGGCGCTCTGTACGATACCCCTCACGGTGTTGCATGCGCCATGATGCTGCCCATCGTGATGGAATTCAATCAGGAGTTCACCGGCGAAAAATTCAAAGCAATCGCCGAAGCTCTCGGCACTGACACCACCGGCATGGACCAGCCGGGCTACCGCAAGGCCGCGATCGACGCTGTTCGCCAACTCTCCGTTGACGTGGGCATCCCGACCAAGCTGGAGAAGTTGAAGGAAGAGGATCTGGACTTCCTGGCGCAATCCGCTGCTGCCGACGCCTGCACGCCGGGCAATCCGAAAGAAGCCACCCTCGACGACTTCAAGGCCATGTTCCGCAAGCTGATGTAAACCTTCGCGCCGGATTTGATATCCGGCACTCAGATGCATAACAAAAAAACAGCCGGCCGATGCAACTGCACCAGCCGGCTTTGTTTTTCGTTTTTGATTGAGATTCGTGCTTTAAATTACTTCAGCGGGATGTCGTTAAACAAATCCGCACTGTCCCGTTTTACAAAACCATATAGACCTTCATTCCTTTCTGTTAACTTATAACGACTTGAAAACAAGAGGTCAGCTGCTCTGTTTTCAGTATATCATACTATGCACCATCATGTGAAATCTTACTCAAAATCCAATTCATCTTCTATAGAAAGAATTTCTTTAATTCTTTCTTCTTCGGAAACATGAACATACTTGTTCATTGTCGTTTGTACCGAAGCATGTCCCAACAAAACCTGCAGAGACTTCGGCGGCATTCCGGCTTCAATACACCTTGTCGCGTAGGTATGCCTCAATGCGTGCGTGGGGAATCGCTCTACACCGAGCTTGTCAGCCACCTTATGCATATAGCGTGAATACGAGGCGCATTTTCTTGGCATTCCATCCGCCATTAAAAACACAAGATCGGCGAATTGTATATTCACAGTTCGGATTCCCTCGTCAAATGCTCTCTGTTTAAGAAGAACCCTTCTGCATTCCTCGTTCATGGGAATCGTTCTCTTACTGCATTCACTTTTCGGTGGACCGACCCTCCAAGCATGGAGTCCAGTGTTATATTCAAGCGTCTGGTTAATAGAGATCGTGCCTCTCTGAAAGTCGACATCTGACCATCTCAGTCCCATCATTTCACCGATTCTGACCCCGGTCATCAGCATAAACACAATCGGATTATAGTATACCGAGCCTTGTATGGATCGAACCACCATCAGTTGTTCCTCCCTTGAGAGCACCCTCCTTCGCGGCTTTTTATATCCTTCCCGCGGAACCACAACAAGCCGGTTAACCGGGTTTTTCTTAATCAACTCAAATTCCACTGCTTTTTCAAATGCCGCGAAAATAGCTTTACGAAGCGTCATTAATGTTTCTTTTGCAAAGCCCTTCGCATGTAAATCACTCAAGATGCGCTGGATATTGTCCGAGCGAACTTCGCTTATTTTTTTATTACCAATCGCAGGAATCACATCACAACGAAAAAGGCCTTCGCGTATAAAATAGGTGTTTACCCTTACACGGGGTTTATACAATCTTTCCAGATAATACCACAGCCATTTTTCTACCGTCAGAGTTTCCGGATTATTCAACACTCTCCCAGAAATCATATAACGACCATGTCTCGTCATCCAGTCTTTGCACTCTTCCAAGGATGAAAAGGACCTCTGTACCCTGCGCCGGTCATTTCTCTTATAAAACGCCGCATATTTTCCTGAAGCCAGCTGACGGATTCCTGGCCCCAATTCATTTCCCAATAAATCATGTCCCATAGCATTCCCCCGCACCACATAAGATATCTTTCTCGACACGCAGTACTTCTTTTTCTTTCTGTTCCGGAGTTACATGAACATACAGATTCATGGTAAAATCCACAGATGAGTGTCCTAACAAAACCTGAAGTGTCTTCGGTCTCATCCCCGCCTCGATACACCTGGTTGCAAATGTATGACGCAGCGCATGCATCGTTAATCGAGGCAACCCCGCCTCCTTTGTAACATTTGTCAACTCGTTTTGGATATAGTTCCAGCTCAGAACATTCCCTTGAGGATTTAGAAAAACATATCCCTCTTCCTTATATTCCGTCGGAAAAATATCATTATAGCGTTCCTTAAGAGACAGAAGGATTTCCTCACACTTTTTCGTCATGGGAATCATCCGCTTACTGTTCTCTGTCTTCGGGGAAGCTGCGACGAATTGTCCATGAAGGTATCGTCCCGTCTGCATGATATATATCATTTTCTTTTTAAAATTGATGTCTTTCCAACGGAGAGCACTCAGCTCTCCAATTCTGACGCCGGTCTGGAGTGCAAACGCAAACACTGGATATGCAGTATTCTTTTTTGCTTCCTTAATAAATACCCGCTGTTCCGAAGCACTTAGGATCACCCTTTCCCGCTTTATACATTCCCGACGATTCATCCGTACGGAAGCCTTAACCGGGTTGGATGCGATGTAACCATAATCAAATGCGCACTCAAACATGTCTCGCATAACCGAACGAATCTTCTTCACTGTCTGGTCTGACAGTTCTCTGTCCACCGCAGTGTCCAGCACCTTTTGACAATGAAGCGGTCTCACGGACGTTAATCTCATTCTTCCGATATAAGGATCAATATTACTTCGGAACTCAGACGTATACAGTTCAATGGACCTTGCTTTCATAACAGGAGTTTTGATAAGTTCAATATAATATTGGAACCAAGACCGAACCGTATAAGAACTTCCCGGGAGTTTTCCAATATATTTATCGACGATAACCGCTCTCTCAATCCATGTACGGCATTCTTCAACTGTTTTGAAGCACTTGCCAAACCGAACACCATTACTATCCTGATATCTGGCAAAATATATGCCCCACTTTCGCTGCGTGATGCCTTTTCCCAATTCATTTCCGTAGATATCTTTGCCCATAAAGAATATCTCCTTCCGCCATATTACAATCTCATCTTAACATAATTGGAAGGAGTTGTTTTTTTGTGTAAAAAAGTACCGATGTAACGCTAAATATCCGTTTTCTCTTCTAAAAAAGCCTCGAAACGTTTTCTCTTAATCAGACTGCGTCCGCCAAGATGTAACACAAACGGACACTTGGGGTCATTTATCATTCTGCGAATCTTATTTATTCCGATTCCTGTAAGTGCATTTGCTTCGTCAACCGACAACAGCACCTTATCCGCTATATCTACTGAATACTCCTTTTTGACTCTCATACGAAACCTCCGGTTTTTGATTGGGTTTGGATTTGATCAATTATATCATAAGAAAATGTTATAGAAAAAATTCAAAGAAACATGCCCGCCGTGGTTGAGGCGGCCTTGGTGTTAACCATCATTGAGCCTTGCTCCTTCTGCTTACTTTCGTAAAGTCTCTAATGTGTGATTTCTCCGCTTGCGCACACCACATACGCCCAACCGTTTTGTCAGCTCTCTCGCCACAGGTCACCGCACAGCAAAACCGTTTGCTCTGTCACACATCGAAATTGCATGTTAAGATTCAATTGTCAAGGTGCCTTATAATATGGAAGTACCTTCCATTATTATCGTTTTACGCTCCGTTCTTTGTTCTAAGCCATTGAAGTTGTTGCTCCATGTGGGAAAAACGATCGGAAATCGCCTGTAGCAAAACCCTCAGTTCTACTGTCGGTGGAACCAGCACATCCTGCTTCAATCCAAAATATTTTTCGGCAGTTTCCCTATCCATATCAAGCAATTGCCAGAGTGGAACTTCTAGCACACGCAAAATCGCCTCCATATGTACGATGGTCGGGCACTGTTTTCCCGACTCATATCGTCGGACCTGTCGCACATCCACACCGGCTTCAGCTGCAAGCCGTTCCTGGGTGTATCCAAGCTCTGTACGAATAAACCTTAATCGTCTCCCAAATCGCTCATTCGAAAAAGTATATTTTTCTTCCATCAGCGCATTCCTTTCTTCCTGTTGCCTGAAGTGTAGCGATTTCCCCTGATTTTGACAAGGGCAGCGAAGTCCGCTTGCCCCGAAATATAGGACGTTTAAGTCCGCTTGCACAAAATTTTAATAGAAAATAATTGGGGATCACCTCTTCTGCTACTAATATAACAAAAGCGATGTTGCACCAGATGCCACATCGCCCAAAAAGTCACCATTAAATTGTATAAGGATTCATACCCCATATGTGCGTTTTGCTGAAAGGATTAAATTCCTAATTCCTTCCGCGACCTCTTCCGGAGATTCCACCCGAATCCGATCCGCATATGATGCCAAGTTTCGAATCAGCGGATCGCTTTTTCTGGTGTGAAACACCACCCTGTATACGCCATCCCCAATCTCCGCGATGGTCTTGGCTGTTCCGTGGCTCAGGTCATTCAAGACTTCCATAATGTATGGTTCATATTGAACCGCGAGGCTGAGTCTTACCGGTTCACCATCGAAATGGAATGTGGATTCATTAACCTGACGATGAATCTCATCGTTACTGTGTACACCGTAATATGTTTCTTCAGGCTCCATCTTATCCTGACTCATATAGATTTTCACCATCCTTTCCACGCGGAAGGTCTTTTTCATTTTCGCCGCAGCATCTCCGGCATAAACATAAACCGCATGCTCATCAACTTCAAACCGATAGCAGCTGATATCGTACCACTGTCCGTCGTGCTTCGGGATCAGTCGGAAATACGGATCAAGAATCTCATACTGAAAACGCACACGTTTCCTTCCTTCAATAGCCGCAATCAGAACTGTCATCGCAGCACACACGTTGCCGCGAACCGTTTTTCGGTCACAGTGAATCGTATAATTTTTCCGCAGCGTATTCCGAGCTTCCGGAAACAATTGCTTTTCAATCAACCCGTTAATACGATGAATGTCATCATCATGGAGAACCTGTGACTGTCCAATCCACTCCGCAACGAAGAGAAAGTCGGAAGGCAATATCTCATGCTCCGTGTAAAAACCCAGTTGCTTTATCACATGACAGACAATTTCCGGATGAAACTGTTGTAAGACCGCGATGTCCCGATACAAGGTGCTCCGATCCACTTCTTCGCATGTAAGCGCGTTCATAATACGTCTCATTAATTCGTTCACCGTTGCCGGATGCTGGATGTCGGTGTTAAAGAGTTCCCGTTCCATCTGCAACAATCGTTCTTGCGCTTTGCCCATAGGTGTCCTCCTCTCTTTCGGGAGATTCGGACATGCGGTTCCGTTTTTCCGTAAGAATCCCCCGTATCTATTTAGGGTACAAAAAAGCTCCGGGAATTACTCTCCGGAGCCATAGGATTCTTATTCTATGCCATTTCATTACTTGGTTTCTTTCTTAGGTTTCTTCACGTGAGTACAAATATCACAGTAGTCACAATCAAGGATATCGCACAAGTCATCCAATACACGCATCGAAATATACTGCCCTTTTTTCATCCGGGTAAGTACACTCCGCGAAACATTGTGTTTGTTAACAAGGCGATACCAATTGAGACCCGATTTCTCAAGTGTTTCCCAAAATGGCGTATAGTCTGTCATCATGACGCTCCTATCTTTTATAGGAACATCATAAACCAGCTTTCAAAAACCGCATAGGTACTGTAAGAAGTACCTATTTATATTCAGATGCAGACTGCGGATTACCCGTCATTTTTCTGCCCATTTACAATTGCTTGTGCAAATGAGTTTTCCATGCTCGCCCACGCATCTTCTATGGAGTTTATTATTTTAAATTTTTTTATTTTTGCCGAGTGGTTGTAATGCGCCGCGCCCGACTTAACAAAAGCATCTAAACAGGGCGCGCCGCATAACAACCACTATCCTGAATGTTTTACTCTCCCACTCTTTCGTCAAGTCAATCTCCTAAGTGTGTCAAAGATACCACCACCATAGGCAGCGTTCAAGTAATAGGTATGTCCATGATCATCATAGAAATAGTCATACCCCATCGCCATCAGAGCGGTAATCACCATGCCGTAGCAGTCATTCGTCGTGCCATTGATAACTGTCGGATGATACGGCGTCCCCGCAGTGACACGGCTGGTTGAGTCTGAATAGTACGTGTTATTCACGTAATAACCGCTCGCAGAGCCTCCCGCAGCAGAGTAGCCCCTTCCAACCATCGAGAGGAGCGTTTTCGCGTAGCACTTACGGAATTCCTCTTCCGTGAAAGGATCCCCTTCCGCCGCAAGCGCTTTCGTGACGACAGGCTTCACCAATCCTGTTTCTGGCAGAACGCCGAAAACAAGCACCAAAGCCAACAATAAAGCAACCGTTCGTTTCAAAAAGACTTTCATAAAACCCTTCTTTCTCACAATATCGCAAGCACACTATGCGCTTTCACTCTAAACCATCCGGGAGCTTCGCCTTTTCAACATAGGAGATTCCCTGAATTGCGCAGTACTGATAGCCGTATCCGTTGTACCATTCAACAACTTTCACAGTTCCAACGAGAACCAAAGTGTCGGCATCTTTATTATCCAGCAGATTAGCCCGATGAGCCGGAGAATTGTACCAGTTCTGGAACAACGCATTAGCGCACTCCTCCGCATTCATCGGCACATCGTGTGCGCCACCATAAATACCTGTCCCTATCTGACCACCCTCGTGATTCGCCGTGCCCTCCATACAGCACCGCTTTGCAACGCGAAGCGCTTTTGATGTTAGATAATCACCAATACCCGGATTGTCTAGCTCATAATAAATGTAGGGATTCTCCACCTTCCGAATGCCATTCTGCGCACGGTAATTATCAATAAGCCGAGCAAGAGCATTCGCTATATCTGTCCGCTCACGCGGCTCGGGCCAGACGGGCTCGATGTAGGTTTTACTGAGGTGGTCCTCCCACACAAGCGCAGTACCACTTCCCCACTGTATTTCATCGACATAACCAGAAGACGTACCCTCGATATTGCGACGAATCACAACAACTGTATCGCCCCGCTTTTTACCCTGGTTATCGATTTTCTGCATCCGGTGAGGGTTCGTCGAATAATACACGTCACGATCGTAAACATAGAAATCGTCGACCGCAATCCACATGGTAATCGGCTGCTCCACGACAACCTCCGTAGGTGTCGGAGCGTTGGTCGGTGTATTCGTCGGAGCCTTTGTCGGTTCTTTCGTCGGTTCCTTTGTAGGAACCGGAGTAACCGTGTTTGTCGGCTCTTTTGTCGGAACCGGAGTCGCCGTATTCGTGGGAACCGGCGTAGGGCTGTCCGTAGGAAGAGGCTCTTCCGTCGGTGTCGGCTCCTCGGTCGGTTCCGGCGTGGGTTCCTCTGTAGGTGTTACCTCCTCCGTGGGAGAAGGGGTTACCTCTTCGGTAGGAGTCGGCGTCGGGCTTTCCGTGGGAACAGGCGTTTCCGTAGTGGAAGGAACCGGTGTCGGGGTTACCGACGGAGGAAGCGTCGGAGTCTCCGTGTTTACCGCGATTTCCGTAGGAACAGGAGTGCCCGTCACATTGCCGGGGCTCGTCCCAAAAATCTTCGGACCGAACACAATCCCGCAAATAATCAGCGCCATAACCGCTACGCATGCAATGATAATTATATGTCTCTTTTTCATAACATCCTCCTCTCTTCCAACCGAAAAAGCGATTGAAATAAACCAACCCGCCTCGTCGGTAGCCGTTAGCCATCTCAATCGCCGTAACATTTTCCGCAAAAACGCTTGTACTTCTCTTTACAACATTTTTCATTTCATGGTTTCTTTGCCTTGCCTATATATCTGTAAATTTTTCCTTTTCAAAATAGTTGAGTTTTCGCTCATACTCCCCAAATTCTTCGATGTACTTCCAACGACTTATGGAATTCCTCGCTAAAATCCGACAAGTCCTCCATTGTAATGGCATCTTCGCAAAGCAGATTGGCAGCCAAGAGAATCAGATCCGAGCGATTTGTCGTGCACCGGACGCCGGTATACCGCTTATCTTCTTTCATCCTCTTATCCAGTTCCCAGAACCGTTCGGACGCATTCCCTTCCCCACTCAGAATTTTGACATACTCTTTGCAGAGTCGTTCAATATAGGTTTCTTGCCAGCCCGGAAGTTTCTCCCGAAACAGACTCATGTCTTTTTTGGTATATCTCTTTTGTTCCATGCTTCATCCCCTGCTCTTTATTCCGATTCAAAGATTTCATAATAAATGTCACGGATATTCTTTTCAATGTTCACGCCGTGGATATAGCCGAAATCAACCTTCTTTTCACGGATGGCTTTCATGAACTGGTAGTATCTCGAATGGCTGATGGTATCCGTGAAAAAGAATGCGTAATCCGCCTTTTCAACGATGGATGCGTCCGTGGAACCGCCGGCTTCCGGATTCACGAAAGACCAGTTTGAAAACATGTTCCGCAACTTGTATACCCAATTGGAATGTCCGCCGATCACGACGATGCGCAGTTTTGCGATGGCCTCCCGCATCTGCTCGACAGAGATTCCCGTGGAAGAAACATCTTCTTCTGTCTGGTTATAGGCAAATGCCCGGAGAGCGGTTAACTCCCGGCTGATTTCGTCATCATGGTCGCGCAGTCTCCGAACCTCGTCCTCGAGTTTCCGTTTATCGTTCAGTTTCAGACGAAGATCTGCATTGTCCGTCTCCAGCATATGAAGTTTGCGTCGGAGTTCGTCCATCTCCTGAAGGATGGCTTCCTTCTCCTCTTTCGTCACGGGCTCTGCCTTTACCGCCGTCACCGGCTTCACGGAGGGCGAAACATTTTGCGCCGCCTTCCGGGGCTCCACCTGAATTTCTTCCGGTCTGAAATGAATCTCGTCTTCCTCGAGATCCATCTCACTTCCCACACCCAGGGCCAGCGAGTCAAACGTATCCGTAATCCAGTCAACTGTACTTGTCAGAGCTCCGACGCAATGGAATATCGTAGCGTACAACGAGAGCTCCGTCAGCGTATATTCTTTCGTCGGATGCTTCTTTTTGAGAATGGCAAGCGTAACCGCCAATCGCTCCGAAAGAGCCGTGCTTTCTTCATCGCACATTTCAACATAATTGGGCGGAAACCCGTACCAGCTCAGCACGTCATCCAAAAACGCCATCATCTTGGCGTCAACGTTGTACATGCGTTTTGATTCGTGCTTTTCCTGCACCTCCTGCCGACACACTTCCATAACGTCGCTGATATCGATGCGCGGATTCATGGCTTCGGCATCTGGAAAACTCTTGTCCGAGTCGTTTAGATACGCATAGATAATGTTGCAATCCTCGCCAATCTCGATACCAGAGAGTTTCGCAATATAAAGGATACGGGCATTATTGACATCATAGGATGGATTCTCTCTGTCCGGTTTTGCAAGCGCAATCAGTTCCGTCAGTGAAATGCGCTGGAACTTCTTTAACGTCTTATACTCTTTCCGGTAGTAAAGCCTATACAAGTACAGAATCAACGCCTTTGCATACTCGCTTCCGGAGTTGGCGGCGTTGACCATCAGGCTCATCGTATACTTGGTAAGCATTGCGTCCGGCCATGTCGGGTCAGAATACAAATCGATATAATCAGCGGATTCATACTCTCTTAGGTGCGTATACTCATGCAAAAAGAAATCCCTTGCTACGAGGCGGAACTCTTTCTCCCTTCCCAGCGGGACAAATGTCTGGACGAACCAGCTCTCACATCCGAAGGGATCCGGATTCATCAGTTCGCTCTTCGGGAACCTGTCGCTGAGTTTTTGCATTCTGTAAATGTCGTTAAGGAAACTCCCGGTTAATTGCATCAGCTCTTCCCTAAGGTCGTTCATTTTACTCGCGATTTTCAAATCTGCAGAAACAGGTTCGTTATTCTTTCCCAAGCTGACACCTCCTTAATTACCATTATCTTTACGGAACAACCGTCTGAAGATAGCGGTAACTCTCTTGAGCAGTCCCCTCTTCTCTTCTGTTTTGTCGGCTTCCTGCTCCTTCACTGCCTGCTGCGCCTCTGCCTTCGCAACATTTTCATGGAAATGCGGATTGTACTTGTAGCGGCGGATACGCTCCAGCATCTGGAACAGAGTTCTCCCTTCCGCAGTTTTCTTATGGTGAAACCCCTGTGTGATACAGCGTTCTTCTGGCGATGTTTTTATATAATTGTTCTGCCAGAGAGACAGACTCTCCTTGTCAAATCCGCTGATCTTCCAAGTATCTTCAGCACTGACTACTATAAGACTGCCGTCCTCATCAGCACGGAGCTTAATCCCATATTCAAATGCAAGCCGCTCCAGGTAATTATTGCCGATATCCCCCCGTTTAAGCAACCGGTTGACAGCTGGCATCTGTTTCACATACGGGCTGCACAGTTCACGTAGACACATAATGCGAAGGCACCTACGGCACGGTTTACGGGTTCGCGGTCTTTCCGCCGCAGCAGTAAACAACTCCGGCGGAATCTCCCTTATGAACTCGCAATCCTTATCATGATAGATCCCGGAATCAAAGGCATAGAAAAAACGATATTCGGGATTATCTAAAGCGCTCTGCATTTTGGAACGCGCTTTCTGTTCCCTTTCCGGGATATCTTTCGAAACATACTCGATCCTGTCATTCTTAATAACCGCTTCACTTGACTTATGCTGCAGGAACGTCAGATCGACATACCTTTCCGGAGTTTCCTCCGCCGCTTCACCGCGGTCGCGCTTAAGTTCGATTCCTGTTTTCACGCTCTCCTTCAGAAGCTTCCAGGCATCGTTAAAGGTACCCGCGGACATATAAACATCCTGCGTCTGCTTATCATAACGAACATCGCAGAAAAGAACCGGTTGTTGTTTCTTTTTGTCAAAGTATATCAGGGATGCACCAGTGGTGGTCCGGCAAATGGAATCATACTCTGGGAGCGTGTCGGTCTTCTTCGGAAACAGGATAAGCCTTCCGTTCACGATATCCTCGCCCCATAAGACAAGGTTCGAAGGTTTTACGCCTTTTGCGGCGTATCGAGCCTGGAGAATGTTATCGTATAAGATTTTCTCGCTTATTGCCCCCATTACTTCCCCTTTCATACCAGAGTAACAAACGCCCTTATTCATATGTAGTCCTGATTTAGTTGCTTCTCCTTATTTTACCGACATCAGCCCATAATTAAACATGGGGACATTCCGCTTATATACGGCATTGAACAATTCATTTATGGTTTCAAGAATGCTCTTCAAAGATCCCTCTACCATTTTTTCAGTTAATTCAACCACCTGCTTAGGATGCACAAGATTGTTGCGCAAATCAATTGTCTGTTTAATTCTCATATCCCATCCAGCAGAAGAATCAATCGGGCGATGTTTATACTTTGAAACAATCAACTCTATCCTATCAATAAGTCTCGACATCTTCAGTTTATCAGTTAACAAAACTCTTCCGGTTTGGATTTCTATACTTTTTTCACCAAGAACGCTCTTCTCAAATATATCCAAGTTAAACTCCTCAGTGTTAATCAACTCTTCGCATATAGAATTGACGTAAGCCTCTAATGCGGACATCCCGATTAACAGACTAGCATGCAATCTTTTTTGTTTCTCCATCTCTTGTTTTGAGTCCTTTGCATCTTCGAGGAAGGCCTTAGCCTAGTCGAAAAGTAGCTCACCAAAGAAATCAAATTCGGTACTCATTTATGACTCCTCAATCTCTCTTACTTCAAGATTTGCCTGTTTCGCAACATATTTACTCATGGCCAACTTTACTAATCTTGCGTCAATACCTCCACCACTTTCCGCCTGCAGATAAAACAATTCGATTAATCGTCCACGTTCCTTTGCATCGGTGCGAGTTCCTAATCCGCGATAATTTTCCGGATCAGATTTATGCCGAGCGGATGCAAGCACCTGGGCATTCAGAGGATCCTTTCCAGTTGTTTCACTTAGTTTATAATGTCGATTTAGCCTCACCGGATTATCCTCTAAAAGCCCTGCAATAAAAGCCCATGCCGCAAGAACTGCATAGTTATGTACTTTGTTTTTATACATATTTGCAGCTTGTGATTTACTATTTGAAAAGTATGCAACCTGTTTTTCAATCAGCCTTGCATAGTTTTTTCCTGCCTCTTTCAACTTTTCATTCTTATCCCAATCTGGATGCTTTTCTTTAAACTCTTCCCATGGTAATGATATTCCTCCAGAAGGCGCTATCATCCCATCTGT